>Ga0256842_1003416_pt1 | contig 10581 bp, 12 predicted proteins | sample 4559240metaG_FD_185973 | JGI IMG/M metagenome (GOLD analysis project Ga0256842, IMG submission 185973) | Hydrothermal vent microbial communities from Guaymas Basin, Mexico - 4559-240 | ecosystem: Environmental > Aquatic > Marine > Hydrothermal vents | place: Mexico: Guaymas Basin | collected...
AGAGAAATCAAGGTCAAGAATATGAGTTACAACACCATTTAAAAAGTGTCTATCATGAGATATTACTATCATCACTCCATCATGTCTTTTTAACTCATTTTCTAGCCAACTAATAGCCTCTATATCAAGGTTGTTTGTAGGTTCATCAAGTAGTAATATATCGGGTTTTAAAAACAGAACTTGTGCCAAAAGAATTTTAAACTTATCAGCACTTGTAATAGAACTCATTAAATTATCATGAATAGAAGCATCAAAACCTAAAGTCTCTAATAATTTTTCTATCTTTACTTCACTCTCATAAGTAGGGTCTTCATCAGCACAAATCATTTCAAGTTCTGCTAATCTATTATTAACCTCATCACTCTCAAAGTCCCCCTCCATATAGAGTTTCTCTTTCTCTTTTTGAGCATCATAAAGTTTTTTATTACCATATAAAACAGCATCTTTTAGACTAAAATCCTCAAAAGCATATTGGTCTTGCCCCAATACTCCCATTTTAGCATTTGGTTCTATCTGCACTTCACCATCAGTTGCTTCAATCTCACCTGCCAAAATTTTAAGAAATGTAGATTTACCAGCCCCATTAGCGCCAATCAATCCATACCTCTTGCCTCTATCAAATGTAATACTTATCTTATCAAATAAAACTCTCTTACCATATCTCTGTACTAACTTTACTGTACTTAACAAATCTTTAGCCTTAATTCTTTTTTGTTATTTTAGCATAATTAGATTGAATTTACAAAGCCACAACCACCAATCTACTATTCCCAACCTCATCTACCCATCTACTCCACATATCAATCTCTTTGATAGAGGCTTGTCGATTTCGTACTCCTATTGGGTATATATCTATCTCTTGATTAATCTCTTCTAATAAATCTAAAAAGTCCATAGTAGGGGGTTCCCATGAGTGTATATATATAAGCACCTTATTATCTATTTGAGAAGTGATTTTAAAATCCTCTTCTAATGAGTTGTTGCCACCTACACTAAATATATTAATAGCTTCAATATTTAATAAATCATTTATATTTAATATCTCATCTTCTTTTATGGCATATCCTAGAGTATATTTATATTGAGTTGCTATATCTTTGGTTTGATACTCTTTTTTATCTATATCTAAACTCTCTTCACTCTTATTAGATATTGTAGTGATAATAGGGGTTTTTATCTCATTTAATATATTAGAGGCTTTTATATTTATAAGATTTGATAGTTTTTGGTTTAATATTTTATTAGAAACTATTATAAATATAGCTCTTAGAGAGATACCATAAACTATGATACTCATTGCCAAAAATTTCCACCACTCTCCAAGTAATGAAGCATTTGCTACTATATTTTGATTTAGCTCTCCTCCTAATCTATAATATTGAGAGTTTTCTATAAGTTCTAATGATACTAAATTATTATATATAAGACTCCAAGGGTATGATATGATGGATATTATATTATAAAACTCATTAGATGATATATTAAGTGTTGTACTCCATAAGAATGCTATATCTTGTGTGGTAATTAATAGCATAAAAGATAAAAATAGTGATATATAAAATATTAATGTTAGATATTGCCACCGTTGAAAAACTATAAGTTGAGTTATATCTTTGGTGAAATATATAAGTGAGTAAGTAGAGAATAATATACTAAATATTGGCACAATAACTATAACAAATATAAAATATAAAATATTAACTGGCTGATTACCATTATATGATAATAATCCTATAGAGGTTATCACTCCTAATATAAAAGCTATTACAAAAGCTATCTTAGTTGTATGATTTATTTTATTTAGTTTCTCATGAATATAATTATTATCTACTCTATATCTATTTTTATCTATCCATAGTTTTATAAGGTTTGAATTTGATTTGATATTGGGGTTATTTAAACCGATTGTTCTATTATTTTTTCTATCTATATTTTTATTTTTCAAAAGAACTTCAAGTTCAAAATATGATTTGATATTGGATTGTTTCACTTATATACTCTGCTTTTTTATAATTATATCAAAAATATTAGATATAATTATAAAAAATAATTAAGAGGATTACAAATGTCAGATATGTTGAGAAATACAAGAACAACAAATAGAGGTTCAAGTGAGAGTAATTATAGATGGTGGGTAACAGGATTAGTATCATTAATATTATCATTAGGGACTTGGAACCCAACAGGATTTCATTTCTTACACTACATAACAGCTACTGATATATTATCAGGATTTACACCATTTGCTATTTTGATAATGGTTGGATTATGGATACTCGCAATTAAATCAATTTTTCAAAGTATTGGTATGACGGGGACATTTTTTATAGTTATTACAATATTAGCTTTTATTTGGGGATTAAACCAATATGGATTAATAGATTTAAAAGATATGAAACAGTTAGGTTGGGTAGCTACGGTAGGTATGGCGTTTATTATATGGGCAGGACTAAATGCCTCTATTATGTGGAAAAAAGCAACTGGAGTTTATCATACAGAGAGAACTGACGACTCATCATCTGATGATAATGAGTAAAATATGAATATTACGCCAGATTGTATTAGCTGTATATTTAATCAAGCACTTAGAGTTACATCTAAGCTTGATTTAGATGATAATAAATCCAAAGAGGTATTAGATATTGCATCATCTTTTATACCAAAATTTAAGATGACTCAAAACCCACCAGAAGCTGTAACTCCTATGTATCAAGCTATAGCAAAACATTTAAATATTAGTGATATTTACAAAGATATAAAAGATAAATCTACAAAAGAGGCTCAAAAACTTATACCATTTTGTAATAAGCTTTTAGATAATTCTCAAAATAAGTTTCAAGATGCTACCAAATTAGCAGTAGCAGGTAATGTAATAGATTTAGCATCACAAGTAGAGTTTAATTTAGAAGATGAGGTTCAAAATATTATAAATAAAGATTGGGCAATAGATGATACAGAATATCTATATAACTCTCTAAAATCATCTAAAAATTTGGTATATTTAGGAGATAATGTAGGTGAGCATATTTTTGATAAGTTATATATCAAAGTCATAAAAAATATATTCCCAACTCTTAATATATACTATTTTACTAGAGGTGAGCCAATTATTAATGATGTAACTACTCAATATGCTTATGATGCTGATATTAATAAGTATGCTAAAATTATTGATAGTGGAGTAGATACCCCTGGTATTGTAATAGATAAGTTAAATTTAGAGGCAAAAGAGATATTTAATAGTGCTGATACCATAATATCTAAAGGAATGGGTAATTATGAGTGCCTAAATTTAGAAGATACTTATCCAATATATTTTTTATTAAAAATAAAATGTAGTGTAGTAGCAAATAGTATCGGCAAAGATTTAGGTGGAATTATTATAAAAAGAGTTAGAGAATGAATAGAGAGTTTATAATATTATGGGTAAAACGAGTTTTAGTTGTAATAACTATTGGTATGTGGATATTTGTAATTGCTAATATATCTCAAATAGGTGGAGATTTCAATCAACAGATGATGTATTGTATGGCAAGTACAATGGCTATTTTTGGGCTACTTACAGGTGCTTTTACACTCTTAGATAGATTGGAAAATAGAGATGAAGAGTAAAAAAACACCAAGATACAACTAGTGAAGTTGGGAGATATAGGGGTATTTACACCCCCTGAGTAGTATCAAAAACTCTAATATGCAATCTATCACTATAATTAAACCCATATTTCATACAAAACTCAAATATACTTTTATCATTTTGTCTTAAAATATCTCTACCCTCACCCACAGGCATACAATAAATAGTGGGATTATCAAACTTATCTGTAATCTCTCTAATCTCATTAATAGCAGTAGTATCTACAAGATTTTTATCTATTGTAAATTTAAAAAAATTATCTTTTGAATTTAAAACGATATTCTTAATAGCCTTTGGTTTTATCCGTTTATTTTGAGATTCTTGTGAATTTGATAGCTTTATAGATAATGCAAATGTAGTCTGTTTATATATTGGATATTTCTCAAAATCAATCTCAATAGAAGCATTTGTCTCAAATGTAATCTCTACCCCCAACTCCACCAAAAAGCTAACCACCCCATAAAAAGCCTTATCTTCAAAATATATCAAAGGCTCTCCACCAGTAATTACCATATGAGGTAAATAACCAATAGTATCAAACTCTTTTTTAAGCTTATCTATAATACTCTGAGCATTATCAACCTTTTGCCAATCCTTAGCAAAAGCACTATCTACCGAAAAGTAGGTATCACATCCAAATTTCTCTACACCATCTACACTATATTTTGTACCAAACCCTGCACAACTTAGATTACATCCACCTGTTCGTAAAAAATAAGATGGCACTCCAGCATATTTGCCCTCTCCTTGAAGTGAGAAAAACTCTTCGCTTATATAAAACATAGTTATAACCTTTTAGCAAATTTTATTATATTTTTTTGAAGAGTATTATTAATCTTTTCAAAATGAATTATATCTATTTTTTATTATAAGTTAATAAGGATTAAAAGAGTTGCTAAACCTGTTCTTACCTATAAACTATAAAAATTACTTTTATAGTTTATAGCAATAATTTGATTTAATTAAAAATTCCTATTCCCCATAGCTAAATCTCCAATTATTCCAAGTGCTGAACCCTCTCCTACATCATGCCCACCAGCTTGTGGTGCTGCTGCATACATACGACTTGCTAATCTTGAGAATGGTAGTGATTGTATCCATATTTTACCCGGCCCTTGAAGTTTGGCAAAGAAAAATCCCTCGCCTCCAAAGAAACCAGTCTTAATCCCTCCTGCTTGTTCTATATCCATATCCACAGTAGGCTCCATAGCTACAAGACAACCAGTATCAAGGTGAATATACTCTCCTGCTTCTAATCTTATCTCTTTTAGCATTCCACCTGCATGGATAAATGCTTGTCCATCACCCTCTAGCTTTTGCATAATAAATCCCTCTCCACCAAATAGAGCAGTTAGAATTTTCTTTTGGAAGTGAATACCAATTGATACACCTTTTGCTGCACATAAAAAACAATCTTTTTGACAAATTATACTTCCACCAATCTCTTTGAGGTTTATAGGTATAATTCTACCAGGGTATGGTGCTGCAAAGGCTACTCTTGCTTTGCCATGTCCTTGATGAGTAAATACAGTAGTAAATAGTGATTCTCCAGTAACCAATCTTTTACCTGCACCTACTAATCTATCAAAAAATCCACCACTATCATCTTTTGTCCCTGAACCATCTCCAAATACTGTATCCATTACAATGGCACTATGCTTATACATCATACTACCTGCTTCTGCGATAGCACTCTCATTTGGGTCTAGTTCTATCTCTACATATTGAATATCTTCACCAAAAATTTCATAATCAATCTCATCAGAACTTATTTGATTATAAGTACGAGTCTGTTGTTGGAAATTATTATTAGTAGGTGGTGGTGGAGTAGATGGAGCAGGTGGATTGTAAGGTTGGGCATTACCCACTCCTACAAGTGCTTCAATTGTATTCATTGGTTGCCAATCACTCATTCCATCAGTCCAAGCATAGCCACTACTATCACTTTTGACTGCTAATTTTGCCTCTATTTTACTAATAGGTCCTTGTTTTCTACCATCATTATACTCTATGTGCCACTCTTCTCTCATCTTCTACTCCTTTTTTAATTTTTATGTCTATAAAGATATTTTTTTATTATAGGTTCTAAAGCACTTTTAAGCTTATTATCAAACTTATTAAACTCTTTGTCTAATTTAGAGGCTAATATATCTGCCTCTTCAATAGATTTATCTAACCCTAATATATTGATAAAACTATTTTTATCACCATCATTACCAGTAGGCTTACCTGCCTCTTCATAGCTCAAAGTCTCATCTATAATATCATCTTGGATTTGAAATAATAGTCCCAAATTAATCCCAAATTGATATAAATCTTTTTGAACGCTTTTATCTAAATCTATAATTATAGCACCCATTAAAAGTGATGAAGCTATAAGCTTGGCTGTTTTATTGATATGAAGCTCTTTTACTTGCTTAATATCTAATGGAGTATTTTCAAAATAACAATCAATCGCTTGACCCAATACCATACCTTGCCCACCACCATTTAATGCCAAAATTTCAACAAGTTTTATCTTGACATCAGCTCGTAGAGGAGCTTGTGCAATAAGCAAAAAAGCATCACTATTTAGAGCATCTCCTGCTAAAATGGCTGTAGTCTCATCATATCTACTATGGATTGTCTCAAATCCTCTTCTAAGAGGAGAATTATCCATAGATGGTAAATCATCGTGAATAAGTGAATATGTATGAAACATCTCAATAGCTAATGCGATGGGAAGTGATGAGTCATAAAGTAGAGGCTCATAAGCATCAACTACACTCAAAAGTAGAAGAGGTCTAAACCGTTTACCACCAGCTTGTAGCATACAACCTAAAGCATCTTCATAAATTGGATGAAATGTATCTACTTTAGGTAGATTACTCTTTAAATATTTTTCAAATCTTTGCACTATAAAACCTTTTTATATAATCCTATAATTAATTATACCATTATAAACTTTATAGTAATAAATCAATATTGAATAATAACTATTGATTATTAAAGAAAAACAACTATCTTTAAGTTTTAAATGATATAATTTCTTTATTAATAAAAATTATTATCTAAGGAATAAAAATGATCGTAACAAATAAAGCACCTGATTTTAGTGCAACAGCAGTATTAGCAAATGGTTCAATCGTAGAAGATTTTAAATTATCAGAAAATATGGGAGAAAAAGGTACAGTTCTTTTCTTTTATCCACTAGACTTTACTTTTGTATGTCCATCAGAGATTATCGCATTCTCTCATAGAACAAAAGATTTTGCAGATAGAGGTATCAATGTAATTGGTGTATCTATTGATTCTCAATTTTCTCACTTTGCTTGGAGAGAAACACCAGTAAATCAAGGTGGTATTGGTAGAGTTAATTTCCCATTAGTAGCTGACCTTAACAAACAGATCGCAAGAGATTATGATGTACTATTAAACGAATCAGTAGCTCTTAGAGGTTCATTTTTAATTGATGCTGATGGTACTGTAAGACATGCAGTAGTTAATGATTTACCACTTGGTAGAAACATTGATGAGATGCTAAGAATGGTAGATACAATGATATTTACAAATGAAAATGGTGAAGTTTGTCCTGCTGGTTGGGTAAAAGGTGATGAGGGTATGGAGGCTACAACTGATGGTGTGGCTAAATATCTTGATGGTCATGCTGACGAACTATAAGGCTTAGGTGGATTTATCCACCTAATCATTAATATGACAAATTATCAAAATTTACTAAAGTCTTATGGACTCAAAACCACTTTTCAAAGATTAAGTATCCTTAAATCAATTGATATAGCAGGACACATTACAATAGATGATATTCATAAAGATATACTTACTAACCACCCTAGCCTATCACTAGCCACAGTATATAATAATATATTAAAAATGCAAAATATTGGTGTAGTAGTAGAAGTACCTATTAGTGGTAAAAAATCTAAATATGAACTTATCAAAGATGACCATATACATCTAATTTGCCAAAAGTGTGGAAGTGTGGTAGATAAAGATATAAATTGTGATGTAGAACAAATTTTTGATAAAATTAGTGTAGAAAATAACTTTGTATTATTATCTACTCAAAATAATTTATATGGGGTTTGTAAAGATTGTATTTATTAAATTTTTGTTGTAGGGTGCTTTCTCATGAAAGCACCATTTGTATTAATGTAAAAAATGTCTAACAGTAGTAAAGTATAGAGCCATATTATGCTCATTACTTGCTTCAATTACCTCATCATCTCTAATACTTCCACCTGGTTCTATAATCGCTTTTACTCCTGCTTTTGCAGCAGCATCAATAGAGTCTCTAAATGGAAAAAATGCTTCACTAGCCATTGCACAACCACTTACATCAAGTCCCATATCTTTGGCTTTTTTCAAGGCACATTCAGAAGCATCAATACGACTTGTCATACCCATTCCTACTGCTACCATAGCACTATCTTTTACATATACTACACAATTTGACTTTGTAAGTCCTGCTACTTTCCAAGCTATTTCAAGGTCTTTCATCTCTTGGTTTGATGCTTTTAGTTCTGATTTTTGATGAGCATTTTTTACCTCATTATCACAGATACAATCACTATTTTGATATACAAATCCACCATCAATATGTTTAAAGTCGTGGCTATCTTTACTCATTATGATTTTTGGGCTACCTTGTGAGAATAGTTTAAGTCTTTTTTTCTTCTCAAATATTTCAAGTGCTTCTAGTTCAAAATCTCCTGCCATAATAACTTCTAAAAATATCTCATTCATTTTCAAAGCCATCTCTTTAGTTACTACTCCATTAACAGCTACCACACCACCAAAAGCAGATATAGGGTCGCATTTAAGAGCCTCTGTATAACTCTCCATTAAAGTATCTTTTATTGCAAATCCACAAGGGTTTCCGTGTTTTACGATACATACGGCATTCTCATCTCCAAATGAAGAGGCTATTTTTAATGCTCCATTTACATCATTTAGGTTATTGAAACTTGCTTCGCCTTTGATTTGTTGGAAATTTTTGCTAAAGTGGTTATCAAACTCATATAAAGCACCTTTTTGATGTGGGTTTTCTCCATATCTTGTTTGGAATGATTTTTTACCAGTGATAAATTGATATTCACCAAATCCATCATTAAATCTACCATTCATATAATTAGCAATCATAGCATCATAAGAAGCAGTATGTTCAAAAGCTTTTATCATCAAATCTCTTCTAAATTCAAGAGAGTTTTTATCATCTCTAATTGCATTAATTACATTATCATAATCACTGCTTGAAGTTACAATAATTACATCTTTGAAGTTTTTAGCAGATGAACGAACCATTGTAGGTCCACCAATATCAATATTTTCTATAATCTCATCAAAATCTTCAGTTTTTTCAATAGTCTCTTTAAATGGGTATAGATTTACACATACTAAATCAATCCCCTCTACACCCAACTCTTTAGCTTGTGCTACATGAGCCTCGTTATCTCTTTTATATAAAATTCCACCATGAACAAAAGGATTAAGAGTTTTTACACGCCCCTCAAAACACTCTGGAAACTTAGTAATCTCATCAATTTCAATCACTTTAATACCATTTTTGCTAAGTCTCTTATATGTCCCACCAGTTGAGATAATCTCATAACCCAATTTCTCTAAAGATGAAGCAAACTCCACAATTCCACTCTTATCACTTACACTTAATAATGCTCTCATTCTATTTTTAAACCTTTTAGTTATTTGAGTGAAATTATACTTAATTATCTATAATATTTCTCTTGTTTAGACTACTCTAATCCTCTTTTGCCCAAACCAATCCAAAAACGACTATTAAAATAGGAATACTCAAAGATATAATATATGGTATCACATCAAGTAGATTATTTCTAGCTAAATATACAAATCCAACTATCATCAAAGCATAACCTAGTAATCTATATGGGGCTAGAGAGCTTCTAGCATCTTTTATACTCTCTACAAATCCTCTACCCCCCTTTAATCTTGCTCTCTCCTCTTTGACAACTTCTACCAAATCCTCTTCGCCTCTCTCTTCATCTATTGGTTGTTCATCAAATAGATGATATGGGTCTTCTACCTCATCAATTACATCTCTACTATCATCAGGTATAGCACCTTGTTTTAGGCTTTTATCTACTACACTACGATAACTTTTCATAGATGCCAAAAGTACGATTGAACTACTTAAATAGCCCATTACAATAGAGTATCCCATACTTTTATCTAATAACAAAGATGCAGATAAAACAAACATAAATCCACTAAATAAAAATAGTAATAATCTTTTCATTAATCTTCTTTTTTAGCTTTATAATCTCTATATTTTGGGTCATTTGCCAACTCTTCTAAACTCTTTTTTTGCTTCTCATAGGCTTTGTATATATTTAAAATCGCCCCTGCTATACCCCAAAAGACTCCCAACCAAAAGAGCCAAGGGATACCAAACGCATCTCTCATCAAAATACCAAGCCCTACTCCTAAAAGCACTGCTACAACCATAGAGATACCAAGGCTTAAATCATTTGCCCCATCTGCTACTTTTTTAAACTTTGGTTCTTTTTCCATTTTTTAATATCCTTAAACTTTTGATTAAGATATTATATTAAAATTTCTAAAAATCCATCTTAATTCCCAAATAAATAGAACGAGGGTTTGATGAATATCCATAAACACTTTGATACTCTTTATCAAATATATTATCAGCTTTTAAATAGATAGTTTTTTTATCATCTATCTCATAGTTTATAACTGCATCAATAGTAGTATAGTTACCATTCTCTATAATCTCACTTGTAAAATCAGGGTTAAACTTTATATCTTTTTTATCTCCTATATATGTAGCATATAAACCAATATGAGTATCAGTAATTCCATAATAATCAATTGATGCTTTAAGCGAACTATTAGCTACTCTTGATAAATCTTCACCATCTTTATCTTTGGCATCAACTATATTGTAAGATAGA
>Ga0256842_1003417_pt1 | contig 10576 bp, 9 predicted proteins | sample 4559240metaG_FD_185973 | JGI IMG/M metagenome (GOLD analysis project Ga0256842, IMG submission 185973) | Hydrothermal vent microbial communities from Guaymas Basin, Mexico - 4559-240 | ecosystem: Environmental > Aquatic > Marine > Hydrothermal vents | place: Mexico: Guaymas Basin | collected...
GAAAAAAATAAAAAGAAATTAGGCTCATATAGTATAAAAGTATACTTCCAAAAGGCAAATCTGTATATCCTTCTAAAATGAATATCCACAACAATCCATATAGTAACCCACTTAAATATTTATCATTTTGAAGAAACAAAATTATTGCTGGAAGATATGGGTCTGTATGAAAATAAGACTTAAATAAAATACCAAAAATTAGTATTATGAACCACCACGCAAAATCCAATAACATTATTTGTGTAAAACCCTATTATTAAAGTGTGATTTAATAAAATATCATAAATAACGTGCCTCTGATAACCAAATATCTCTCCCTTAATATTACATTTCATTAACATCATTGTAAAATATTAGGGAAAATACCCCTCAAAGCCTGTTAACTTTATACTTTATTAGTTTATCGTTTGCAAGCCTATGGTTTTGTGACCACACTCTTTTGCCCTTGACAGAGGATAAGTTTAGGGATTAAATATTTTCTCACATAGGCGCGTAGCTCAGGGGGAGAGCACTTGCTTGACGCGCAAGGGGTCAGGAGTTCAAATCTCCTCGCGCCTATTATTAAATAGGGAGGCTTTGGCCAGGCCTCCCTATTTAGATTTTTTAAGGAGGTAAAAATTGCAAATCTTTGTAGATAAAAATAGTGTGGAAGTTGAAAAAGGAGCAGTTATTCTTGATGTTTTAAGTAAACTCTATTCAAAGGGACAACTAAAAAATATTATTGCCTGTAAGGTAAATGGAATACCAGTGGATTTAAATGAGATAATTGATATACAAGACGCAAAAATAGAGCCTATTTTTATTGATTCAAAAGAGGGTCTGGAAATATTAAGGCATTCAACAGCCCATCTAATGGCACAGGCTGTAAAGAGATTGTTTCCAAATGCTAAAGTTGCAATAGGTCCTGCAATTGAAGATGGTTTTTACTATGACTTTGATGTTGAATCTCCTTTTACCCCCGAAGATTTAGAAAAAATTGAACAAGAGATGGAAAAACTTGCTCAACAGGACATAAAAATAGAAAAGAAAATCTTAGATAAAAATGAGGCAAAAAAGCTCTTTCTTGAAAAAAATGAAACTTATAAGCTGGAATTATTGGATGAGATAGAAGATAGCAAGGTATCTGTTTATTTTCAGGATGATTTTTTTGATCTGTGTAGAGGCCCACATGTCCCATCCACCTCCTATATAAAGGCCTTTAAGCTCCTTTCCATTGCTGGGGCCTATTGGAGAGGAGATGAGAAAAATAAAATGCTCCAGCGTATATATGGAACATCATGGCCCAGCAAAAAGGAATTAAAAAAATATTTAAATATGCTGGAAGAGGCCAAAAAGAGAGACCATAGAAAATTAGGGGTTCAATTAGATCTTTTTAGTTTTAGCGATGAGGTTGGTCCAGGCATGCCCATATTTCATCCAAAAGGTGCGCTTGTTAGGACTATTTTAGAAGATTTTGAAATAAAAGAACATCTAAAAAGGGGATATCAGCTTGTTAGAGGACCCCAGTTGCTCAGAAAACAACTCTGGGAAAAATCGGGTCACTACGACAATTACAGGGAAAATATGTATTTTACAAAGATAGATGAACAGGAATATGGATTAAAACCCATGAACTGTCTGGCCCACATGCTCATCTATAAATCAAAAATACGGAGCTATAGAGACCTGCCAATCAGGTATTTTGAGCTGGGAAAAGTAAACAGGCATGAAAAATCAGGCGTACTACATGGACTGCTCAGGGTAAGGGAATTTACCCAAGACGATGCCCACATAATCTGTAGACCAGACCAACTCTTAGATGAAATAGTAAATATCTTACAATTTGTGCAGGACGTGATGGCACTTTTTGGCTTTGAATATGAAGTGGAGATATCCACAAGGCCAGAAAAATCAATTGGTTCTGATGAAGACTGGGATAGGGCTACAAAAGCACTTAAACAGGCCTTAGAACATATTGGCATGGAATATGGAGTATGTCCTGGAGAAGGTGCCTTTTATGGACCAAAAATTGACGTTAAATTAAAGGATGCATTAAATAGAAAATGGCAATGCGCAACAATTCAATGTGACTTCACACTCCCTGCTCGTTTTGATCTCACATATATTGGTGAAGATGGCAAAAAACACAGACCTGTTATGCTACACAGGGTGATTTTAGGTGCAATAGAGAGATTTTTGGGTGTACTTATAGAACATTATGCAGGTGCCTTTCCCACATGGCTCTCACCTGTTCAGGCAAGGATATTAAATATAACAGATGAACAACTTAACTATTGTGAAAAAGTTTATAATAGGTTAAAAGATGCTGGTATTCGGGTTGAGATGGATTCTAGAAATGAGAAGTTAAATCTGAAGATACGTGAGTCACAGCTTGAGAAGATCCCATATATTTTAGTTGTTGGAAACAAAGAAGTAGAGGATGAAACAGTAAATGTAAGGCTCAGGGGAAATAAAACCCTTGGTCCTAAAAAAATTGAAGATGTGGTAGAGTTAATTAATAAAGATTGTATGGAACCTTTTAAAAGGGGAGGAATGAGCTATAGCTTCGCCTGTTAAAGCAAGACGGAATGAACAAATTAGGGCACCTAAGGTGCGGGTAGTGGATGCCTCTGGAAAACAACTTGGTATATTAGACACAAAGGAGGCACTCAATTTAGCCTATGATCAGGGTCTGGATTTGGTGGAAGTTGCGCCACAGGCAGACCCGCCAGTTTGTAAAATAATGGATTATGGTAAATATGTTTACCAGCAACAAAAAAAGGCACAAGAGGCCAAAAAAAAGCAGGTTCAGGTTCAATTAAAAGAGGTGAAATTAAGGCCCAAAACAGATGAGCATGACCTCAACACCAAAATGAACCACATTAAACGCTTTTTAAATAAAGGTGATAGATGTAAGGTCTCTATATTTTTCAGGGGCAGGGAAGTATTACACAAGCATCAAGGGGAAGAGATGTTAATGAACATCATAAAAGAATTAGAAGACATTGCCAAGGTTGAACAGGGGCCAAAGTTTGAGGGTAAAAATATGTTTGTTATCTTTGCCCCAAAGGTTGCAAAGGGCACAAAAAAGTAATGTTAAAAGATATCTATTGGAGGTAATATGCCAAAATTAAAGACACATAGGGGAGCTGCCAAAAGATTCAAGGTAACAGGATCTGGAAAAATTAAGAGGAGAAAGGCATATCACAGTCATATTTTGACAAAAAAAAGTGCCAAAAGAAAAAGAAATTTAAGGAAACCAGCGCTTGTAGATTCCGCTAATTTAAAGGCAATAAAAAGAGTGCTGGGCATATAAAATTTAAGACACCAATTTTGGAGGTACAAATAAATGAGAGTTAAAGGTGGTTATGTCACAAGGAGACGTCACAAAAAGCTTTTAAAAATGGCCAAAGGCTTCAGAGGTGCTAGAAGCAAGGTTTACAGGGTTGCAAAAAATGCTGTTTTCAAGGCTCTTACAAATTCTTATGCACACAGAAAGAAAAGAAAAAGGGATTTTAGAAGGCTCTGGATTATGAGGATTAATGCTGCTGCTAGAGAACATGGGCTCTCATATAGCAAATTTATCCATGGATTAAAAGAAAATAATATTGAGTTAAATAGAAAGGTATTGGCACACATGGCCATTAATGACAAAAATGGGTTTGCAAAATTAGCAGAAATAGCAAAAACAAAGGTGTAGAAAATTGGCCAGAGACTTAAAAAATTTTTTGGATAAATTAGAATCTATAAAAAATAGTCTTTCTGAAGAAATTAATAAAATTACTACATCTTCTGAATTAGACCAGATCCGAATAAAGTTTTTGGGTAGAAAAGGGGAGCTCGCTAAGGTAATGAAGGGACTCCCCCACTTACCAAAAGAATATAAACCCGAGGCAGGAAGGGTTGCTAATAAAATAAAAAATGTTATTACAAATCTTATAGAACAGAAGCAACGGGAATTAGAAGAACAAAGAGCAAAAAAAGGACAAATTGACATTACTCTTCCTGGCAGAGAACGATTTCTTGGTTCGCTCCATCCTATAACAATAACTATTCAAGAAATTTGTTCTGTATTTAAATCCCTGGGTTTTGAGATCGTCACAGGCCCTGAAATTGAAACTGATTTTTATAATTTTGAGGCCTTAAATATCCCAAAGGATCACCCTGCTAGAGATATGCAGGATACTTTGTATATTTCCGAAAATATAGTTTTGAGAACCCACACATCTCCTTTGCAGGTAAGGACAATGCTAAAGACTACTCCGCCAGTTGCAGCCATTGCACCAGGAAAGGTTTATAGGAGGGACTCAGATCTTACCCATTCTCCCATGTTTCATCAAATAGAAGGCTTTTTAGTTGATAAGGATGTAAACATGGGAGACCTAAGGGGTACACTTACCTATTTTGTTCAGCACATTTTTTCCAGTGACACAAAGGTTAGATTTAGACCGAGCTTCTTCCCATTTACTGAACCCAGTGCTGAGGTGGATATAAGCTGTGTAATTTGTAATGGTTCTGGTTTTGTTAATGGGTCACCTTGCAGGGTGTGTAAACAAACTGGTTGGGTGGAAATCCTTGGATGCGGTCTTATAGATCCTGAAGTGTTTAAAGCAGTGTCCTATGATCCAGAAAAATATTCTGGTTTTGCCTTTGGACTTGGAGTTGAAAGGGTGGCAATGCTAAAATATGGGATCAATGACCTCAGAATATTCTTTGAAAACGACATAAGATTTCTTAACCAGTTTATAGACTTTCCTGTGTAAAATATTCAAATTCAAATATGTACAAGTAAAATTTAATTACTGTCTTAAATTATATAAATAATCATCAAATCCCTATTAAAAGGATTAAATATGTATTTAAGTGTCAAATGGTTAAAAGAATTCACCCCTTATGATGGAGATATAGATAAACTTGCCCATGTACTCACAATGATAGGGCTTGAGGTTGAAGAAATATTAAATCCCTTTGAAGAAATTGAAGAATTAGTTGTTGGATATGTAGCTGAATGTGAAAAACACCCAAATGCAGATAAATTAAAGGTCTGCAAGGTTGATATAGGAAAGGGAGAACTTTTACCAGTTGTGTGTGGTGCACCAAATGTGGCCAAGGGACAGTATGTTGCCTTTGCCCCTGTTGGTTCTACTCTTCCTGGTGGACTCAAAATAAAAAAGGCAAAATTAAGAGGCGAAATATCCCTTGGTATGATATGTTCAGAAAGAGAGTTAGGACTGTCTGATGATCACTCGGGAATAATGGTTTTGGACTCAATATATGAACCAGGAAAAAAATTAGTTGATGCACTGGATCTGGACACTCAAGTATTTGATATTGGAATTACTCCCAATAGAGGTGACTGTTTAAGTGTTCTTGGAGTTGCACGAGAAGTTTCTGCCTATTTTGGACTTCCCTTAAATTTACCCAAAATAGAAATAGAAAAGATAGAATTAGAAAGGGGTGACAACCTAGAAATAGAGATCTACGACCCTGAAGACTGCCCTATGTATGCAGCAAGAATAATTGAAGGGGTAAAAGTAAAACAGGCACCAGGCTGGATGAAATATAGACTAGTTGCAATGGGACTGAGGCCAATTAACAATATTGTAGATGTTACAAATTATGTTTTATTAGAATTTGGTCATCCTTTACATGCCTTTGATAAAGACCTGTTAAAGGGCAACAAAATTCGCGTGGCCAGACCAGATAAGAAACTTGATTTCAAGACATTGGATGGACAGATAAGGGAAATCACCCAAGATGATTTGCTTATCTGGGACGCAGAAAACCCAGTTGCTCTTGCTGGAATCATGGGAGGATATGATTCTGAAATTAACAACAATACCAAAAATGTACTGCTTGAATGTGCTGTTTTTAATCCCTCAAGGATCAGAAGGACAGCCAGAAAATTAGGAATATCCTCTGAAGCAGCATATAGATTTGAAAGAGGGGTCGATCAATTAGGTGCAGACAGAGCCATTAATCGCGCAGCATATTTAATAGCCAGATTTGGTGGTGGTTCTATTTTAAAAGGTATTATAAAGAATGAGCCCAAAAAGTTTCAACACAAAACCATATTGTTCAGACCAAAAAGGGCAATCTCATTTTTGTGTATTGATAGCAAACCTGAATATTGCACAAATATTTTAACTAGACTTGGTTGCCAGATAACTACAGTAGATGAAGACAATGTTAAAGTAATTCCTCCAAGTTTTAGACTTGACCTAGAGCGAGAAATTGACCTTGTTGAAGAGGTGGGAAGGATCTATGGACTTGAGAAGGTTCCTGCAACTTTGCCAAGGATATCAAAATCCTTTAAAAAACTAAAAGTATCCGAAGGTGCTGATTACAATTTTTTGTGCAAGATAAAAGAGTGGGCAAGGGGTATAGGACTACAGGAATGTATTACTTACAGCTTTGTTGATAAGGACGAGCTTATCAGTCTTGGAGAGAGAGAAGAGAACATGGTGCCTGTTGCAAATCCCTTATCCAAAGACCAAGATACAATGAGAACATACACAATAACAGGTCCACTTAAAGCAATTAGAATTAATTTAGACAGGCTAAATAAAGACTTACACTTTTTTGAAGTGGCAAAGGCCTTTTTACGTGATGAGGGATGTGAGACCGGGGTTATAGAAAAAAATAGATTGGCAATAGCTATTTATGGGAAAAGAGAGCCAAACCATTGGTCTAGTGACGTAAAATATGTTGATTTTTATGATATAAAAGGCATTATTGAACACCTCTTCGCTACACTGAATCTTAAATCTCAACTGCAATTTAAGAGGACGGAAAAATACCCATTTTTAGATATTGAGGCAGAGGTGTACTTAGATACTTTTCATGTTGGATTTATTGGGTCTTTAGAAAAAAAACTAAAAAAATCCTATCACGTTAAAAATGATGTATATTTAGCAGAGATTTTTTTAGATGAAATTTATCAATTTGTAGAGAAAAATAAAATAAAATTTAAAAATTGGTCAAAATATCCACCAGTTTATAGAGATATGACAATCGTGTGTCCTGAAGACCTCTCATACGAAACTATTAAAAATACATTGGAACAGAGCAAGTCTAAGATACTGGAACAGATTAATTTAATAGACCTATATACACCCAAAGATAAGAAGGAAAAGAGGATAACCTTAAGAATGACCTACAGACATCCAGAAAAAACACTTACAGATAAGGAAGTTGACAAGGTACATGGAGAGCTCGGAAAATACATCCTAGAAAAATTACCAGTTAGATTTCCTTAAATTCTCAGAACTAAACAAATATGTTTGGGTGAGGTAGAATGGAAAAACTGGGCCGCAGATACTACAAAATAGGTGAAGTGGCCAAAGTTGTAGGTGTTGAACCTTACGTATTAAGATTCTGGGAGGGAGAATTCAATCAGATAAAGACCATAAGGACTAAAGGGGGACAGCGACTTTACCCAAAGGACTCCATAAAGACAATCATAAAAATTAAACAACTTTTATATGACAAGGGTTTAACCATAGAGGGTGCTAGAAAAAAGTTAATAGATGAGGAAAGGTGGAATCTGGCCATTAAAGAAATTAAAGAAGGGTTACTAGAGATAAAAAAGATGTTAACCTATTAAATTTACTTTATATTACAGGGAGTGACTCTATTTTTTCCCCTATTCTTAGATTGATACATTGCCTCATCGGCTAATAACAAAAGGTCTTCTTTTTTTAAATTTGACCTGGGAATCAGGCTACAAACACCTAGGGATACAGTTATTACCCCATGGGAGGAAAAATTATGTTCAATCTTAAGTTCACAAACCTCCCTTCTAATCTTTTCAGCCAATTGAACAGCTTCGTCCAAGGACACATGGGGAAGTAATAGAACAAACTCTTCTCCACCAAATCTAGCCGCTATCTCATGGAATCTATTTGTATTATTTTCCAGGACCTTGGCTACTTTCTTTAATACATAATCGCCTGCTTGATGGCCATAAGTATCATTATAGGCCTTAAAATCATCTACATCCAAAAAAATAATTCCTATTGGATATTTATATCTCAAAGCATTTCTCCATTCTTTATCAAAAGTATAATTGAAAAAGTCCCTATTATAAAGTTTTGTCAAAGGGTCTCTTTTTACTTTTTTCTCTAATAAAATGGTAATTTCTTGCAGCTGATGTCTTTCAATGGTGAGCTTTTCTTTTAAAAGAAATTTAATCCTATCTTCTTTTTCTATATAATAAGAGCCAAATAGACTCATTAAACATCCTGAGAGCAAAATTAGATTACTACAAAAAATAATATCGCTATGTCCCTTAATTATAAATGGAGAGGAAATTGCGTACATAACACAAACACTAACTGACGATATTATAGCATATCGAAAGTCTAATCTAAAAACAATGTTTCCAGTGACAATAATCACCACTAGAAATGAATATTCATGAAAAATATATTGATGATTATTCATTAAAAGTATAAGAATAATAGATGATGAAACCAAAATAATCAAAAAAGTCAGAATAAGGTCAAATTTTTTTCTTAAAAAAACTATTTTTTGAGAAGCCATTCCCACTATCATCAAAGGTGTTACAACTCCAATTCCTACAAAAAATGATTTCTGCCATATATGAGGAACCAATATATAATCTACAAATAATAAAAGATTGTATATTAAGATTCCAATGATGCCTAGTACAAAAAATTCCTTTTTCCTTTGTTTTAATCTCTCTTTCTTATACAGTTTCTCAAGTTTGGGTGGGAATTTTAGGGAACCAAAATAAACAGCAGAATCTAATTTTTTTAATGTATTATTTACCTGGTTGACTAAAGGGATGGATTCATCTTCCTTATTCATTAAAAAAAATACTCCGCCTTTCTCTGCAATTTTTATACAGTCAGGTTTGATAATTCAGAAAAGGCAGGGGCAGAATGGATTTTTCTTCCGCCACCCGCCTCTTTTTTTTAATTTTAAATAAGGGGAGCCCTAATATTCTTTTGGTAGCTTATCAAGCTGGGCCTTGGTAAACACAGGACCATCTTTACACACATAATATGGACCTACATTACATCTGCCACATATACCAATCCCGCACTTCATCCTGTTTTCTAAACTCATTATTATCTGCTCGCCCTTCCATCCAAGTTTATCCAATACAGGTTGAGTAAATTTTATCATTACTGGTGGTCCACATATTATTGCCACTGAATTCTCGGGATTTGGGGCTACTTGTTCAGTTATGGTTGGAACAAAGCCAACTAGACCATCCCATCCCTCTACTTCCCTGTCAATTGTAATATGACAGTCCACATCATCTCTCTTTTGCCACTCACGCCACTGGTCATGGTATAAAAGAAGACCTGGAGTCCTTGCCCCATATATAAATGTTATTTTTCCATATTTAGAACGATTATCTGGGTGGAGTAACCACACCATGGTGGATCTTAAAGTTGTTACAGCATAACCACCTGCAATTATAACTATATTCTTGCCTTCAAGATCCTTTAATGGATATGGATGGCCAAGTGGCCCCCTCACTCCCATTATGTCCCCTTCCTGCATAGAATGGAGCTTTGTTGTCACCCTACCTATTCTAAACACAGTAAACAAAAGGTTATCGCCTTCTGTTGGAGAAGATGCTATTCCAATTGGAGACTCACCATAGCCAGGTATGGATAATTCTGCAAATTGACCTGGCATATAATCAAATTTTTTCGCATCTTCTTTATTTATAAATTCCAATTCAAAGGTGCGAAGACTCTTGTCTTCTGTGGCTATCTCTACTTTCTTTATCCTTACTGGATATGGTTTATATGGATTCTTCATAGCCATCTCACTTTTTGTTTTTTTATTTGTTTAAATTATTTACTACATCCCTCACATCTATATTTACAGGACATACTAAAATACACCTACCACATCCAACACAACCTATATCTCCATCTAACTTAAATGGCATATATTTGAACTTATGCATAAACCTCTGTCTAACCCTGTGTTTTTTAGTTCCCCTTGGGTTGTGTCCTGATGCATGTTGGGTAAATAGCCAGCTCATGCATGTGTCCCAAATCCTGACTCGCCTTCCATATTCTCCCTTTGTCTCATCCTGAATGTCAAAACAATGGCAGGTTGGACAATAAAAAGTACATGCACCACAATTTAAACAGGTCTCATGCAACCTATCCCAATATGGATTTTCATATACCTCTAATATCTCTCTAGACAAAATATTATCCATTGAGAGTTTAGTTTTTATTTTGTTTTCTGCATTTTCTTTTAGCTCATCTATCTTTTTTACATCTTCATCTGATGCATCATTAAATCCATCTAAGATATCTTTTCCCTTATCAGTAATGGGCTTTAGAAGATACTTATCCCCAAGGTCTATCATAAGCACATCCAGACCTTGTTCTCCAAAGGGAGAAGAACCTACCTGGGTACAAAAACAGGTTGAAGCAGGATTATTACAGGCAAGTCCAATTAATGTGGTTTTGTCCCTTTTATCCTTCCAGTATACATCCAATGAATCTTCATCTTTCATAAATACCTTATCCAGGATAGAAAATGCCCTTGCATCACAGGGTCGGATATTAAAAATCACTCTATTTTTTTCCAGAGGGGG
>Ga0256842_1003418_pt1 | contig 10575 bp, 7 predicted proteins | sample 4559240metaG_FD_185973 | JGI IMG/M metagenome (GOLD analysis project Ga0256842, IMG submission 185973) | Hydrothermal vent microbial communities from Guaymas Basin, Mexico - 4559-240 | ecosystem: Environmental > Aquatic > Marine > Hydrothermal vents | place: Mexico: Guaymas Basin | collected...
CTGGCGCTGCGCCCGAACTTTGTGGACACGATTCCTCCCCGGGGAAGCGCCCGGCTGAAGGTCCTGTTCCGCCCGCCGAGGGTGTATAATCTGCGGATTCCGTTCCGATGGGCGCTCTCGGGAATACCGGGTTTCCCCGCCTATGACAATTCCAGATACCTTGCCGAACTTGGCGCGGTCGGTCCGCTGATTTACGACCGCGGATTCTCCGTCCCGGAGCGGTGGTTTCCCGGCGCGGGATTTTTCACCTTCGGGACGCGCCCGGCGGTTCTGCCGGTGTGGTATTATCCCGCCGAAAGAATCGGAGTTCGCGCAGGGCGCGGATGGAATCTTGTGACGCCGCCCGCCGATGGTGTCGCCGTGTTCTCTGTGCCCGAGGGGATGTTTATCCCGCCGGCGTATCTTTTTGACGGCACCGCATATTATCCCGCCGATTCGCTGTCCGCCGGCAGGGGATACTGGATGTTTCTCCGCGGCGATGCAATCCTTATTATGGAGTGAGCGATGGCTGGCAGAGTGGATGAAAAAATTTTGGGTCTGGTCAGGCGGGTCAAAGATTTTCTGGTCGCCCGATACGGCGACCGGATAAGGCAGGTGATTTTATATGGTTCCTGTGCCCGCGGCGAGCAGACGGAACACTCCGATGTGGATGTCCTCGTCATCGTGGACGATTCCCTCAAGCCGTTTGAGGTGATGGATTACGCCGGCGATTTGACCTTTGATATTATGCTGGAAACCGGGGAGTTTTTGTCGGTTGTGGTGCTTCCAGAGAGCATTTACAGGGAAGATTCTCCGTTTACTACCAATGTTGAGCGTGAGGGAGTGAGAGTATGAGCGCTGTGGAAAGCCTGATTGAGCGGGCAGAAAAATCCCTAAAGAGCGCAGGGTATTTGCTGGAACTGGGCGACTATGAAGCCTGTGTCTCGCGGAGTTATTACGCTATGTTTTACATTGCATTGCGGAGGCGGCGCTTTTCTGAAAGGGGATATCTCCTTCGTCTCATAAGGGAGTTATAAATTTGTTCGGGAAACATTTTGTAAAACCGGGCATTTTCAGCAGGGAATTTGGGAAAATGTTGAGCGTGGCATATAGTAAGAGGCTGTTGAGCGATTACAGTGTGAGTTTATCTGTGGCGCGCGAGGAAGCCGAAAAAGTTTTGGAATCCGCCAAAAAATTTGTCGCCGGAGTGAAGGAATATCTTTTGAAATCCCAAAAATAGTGCGATGACAGGGAATCCGCAGAGAGGGGCAATTGACTTGTGCGGAAATGTTTTTCTCGGTTCCGTCCCCTGAAGTCGGCGCGCCGCAAAATCCCGCCCCTTATGGTCGCCAATTTGCCCCTTCCCGGTCGCGGTTTTTAGCGGTAGTTCATTTCCCCTGGCTTCTCCAGATGGTCTGGCGGATTTTGTAGGGGTCAAGTTCCTTATCGTAGTAACGAACGAAGGCGTCCACCACGCGGGGGTCAAACATTTTCCCGCGCTGGGCGATAATCTCCTGCTTTGCCTCGGCAAATGTCAGCGGAGTGTGGTATTCGCGGAACGAAGTGAGGGCGTCAAACACATCGGCGACGGCGATAATCCGCGCCCCCAATGGAATCTGGTCGTCCTTTTTACCGAAGGGATAACCTTTGCCATCCCATCTTTCGTGGTGCTCCGCCGCAATAAGCGGAATGTCCCTCATATCCCGCGAAAAATGTATGCGCGACAGAATCCGATATGTCATAAGAGGATGGCGTTTTACCTGCTCGTATTCGTCCTCGGTGAGTTTTCCGGCTTTTCTCAAAATCTCATCGGGAACAGATATTTTGCCGTAGTCGTGCAATAGCCCGGCAAGATAGATTTTCTCCACGGTCTTGGGCGGGAGTCCCATTTCCTTGGCGATGCCCCGAGAATAGATTGCCACTCTGCGGGAATGCCCCCTTGATACCGGGTGCTTTGCGTCAATGGTGAACGCCATAACATCAATGAAACTCTCAAAGGTGCGCAGAAGTTCGGTGTAAAGCATTGCGTTTTCTATTGCGATTCCTATCTGCACGCTCACCGCGGCGAGAAACTGAATGTCCTTTAGGTCAAACGATTCCCCATTGAGTTTGTTTATCGCCTCAAGGACACCGATGGGCTCTCCCTTTCGGTTTGTCAGTGGGAACGCGGCTATTGATTTGGTTCTCAGCCCCAGTTTTGAATCCACTGTGGAGTCAAATCTCTCGTCATTGTGGACATCGGGCACTACTATGGGTTCATTGTGAGTAAACGCCCATCCGATAATTCCCCTATTCCGGGGAACTACAAGCGGTCTTGAACGCTCGTCCAGTTTTGTCCACAGAACCCCCTTGTCGGCATCGTAGATAAATACAAGGCACTTTTCAGCGCCAATTGTCTCCGAGGAACTGGTGATGATAAGCGGAAGCAACTGGTCAATGTCCATCTGCGACTGCAAAGATGCATTTATCTCCAGAAGTTTCCGGTAGCGGTGAACCTCCTCCTGAAGTTCCCTAAACTGTTCGTCCAGATTTTTTGAGGAATCAGTTATAGCAAAGGATTCTTTGTCCTGCCCCCTGCTCAAACTTTACCTCCAATTACTATCGCATAAGAATATCCATAATTTTTATTAAATCAAGTCAAAAATTCAGAAAATAGTTGGCGCTCCACCGAAATGCTTCCGGGTAGGGTCAATTATCTCTTGACAAAAACTGCCCCGGCAGTATTATTAAAATGGCACTTGATATCTCACAAGGGAGGCGCCCTGATAGGAAATTGCGCTGGGGTTTTGCGCAGGGGGAAATTTTGAAACGACGCGCAGGCGCGACAGTGAAGGGCTGTCTCCATTCAGGTATATTGGCTCTTTTCTTTTTCGCTGTTCCCCTGTGGGGGCAGGAAGGGAAAGTTTGTGCCTCGCCTGAGGGTGTATTCACGGGAGACCCATCCCTTATATGGTCGCAGGTGGAGGAGTTTGTTCATCTTTCCCCAGTATCGGAAAAATACAAAAATGTGTTCGGGCTGTTTGTCCCGGGCGAAAATTACATCATCGGAGGGGCACTTCTGGGCAAAGCCTACTCCTCGGTGGCTGACAGAGATTGCGACCTTGTGATTGTTGTCACCTCTGCGCCTGAGAGAACCCGTGGGGTTTTTATTTCCTCTGTCAGGGGATTCAGAACGCCGGTGGGATATATCAGTTCTGACTTGGGTGTTGTGAGGACAATCCTTGGCGCCTGCCCCGAAATTTCCTTGAAGAGCGATTCATTCCCCGAACAATTCTGGTATCAACTGCCTTTTATTCAGTATGTTCTCGGTTCACCATCAGTGATTGCGGTTCAGGTGGGAAAGATGGACTTTCACCGGGTGAGTTCAATCGCGAAAAAAATCGCGCAGGTCATCGGCGGTAGGAATCCCCTTGTGGTGTTTGCTGGCAAATTGTCGGTGGGGAAAAGTGACCTCAGGGTGGCGTCTCTGGACAAAAACGCCATAGAATTTATCTCCCAACTTGATGCTCAAAAACTTGTTGAACTTTCCGGGGTGTTTCCGGATGTGGATATGCCCGATATTTACGGCATAGTTTTCGCCATTTTGATGATGAGCAATCTGGGGGCAAAAAAGGGCGATGTCCTCAGGCACATAACTACCACTGGAATACCGAGGGAAAAATATTCCGGTCTTGTCAGTGCCGTTTTCTACGATAGGAAATTGTCCTCAAAAGGCGGAATTGCGCTTTCCCCCGCAGATGGAATGGCGCTGTGGGAACTTGCAAAAAGCATCATTTTTGAACACAAAGTTCCCCGGAAAATTCCCCGCAAACTTTACAGATACCACGCCGGAGTTTTCGTCACGCTGTTTGATGATGACAGCATAATCGCCCAGACCGGCGATTTGTTCACCAATATGAATGTGGTTGAGGCGGTGGCGAAATACTCCAAACTGCTGATTTCTCCCAGAAGAATTCCGAGGGTTAATATATATGCCCTCAAAAATCCCTCGCTGAGCGTCAGTATCGCCGAGCCGGTTGAGGATGTGCAACTTCCCAGCCCCGATATGGGCATCTATATAAGGTGGGGGGACAAGGTTATTGTCACTATGCCGGGGGAATTTGGCAACTTTTCCCCTCAAAGGCGGCTGGAAAAAACCTGTTTGAAGGGCGGGATACCATCACGGGGATGGTGCAGCCCAGAGTGTGAGGTTTACTATTTTAGGGTTCAGTCGTTTTCGGGAGTGATTGAGCCGAATGCGCAGGGGGATTGAAAAAATACTTTTGCCCGCAGTGGTTGTTGCTGTTGTGGCGGCGATGATATGGAGCGGCACGGTTTCCGCAAGTATTCCTGAGCAGGTGCCCCACAAACCGCTTCTGTGCACCTGCACCGGCAAAATCGTGCCCGACCAAGCCCTTTTCTGGGCATTGGTGGACAGAGGTGTTCCGCCTAAAGTGGTGGAGTCCTTCAGAATCCCGCTGTCCAAGGTTTTAGATATGCGCAAAATCTACCCCGGCGACAGTTATAAACTTGTCTATACACCATCGGGCAAGGTGGTCAGATTTGAACTGGTGCGCTCGCCGTGGGAAAAGTATGTGGTCTATCGTCAGGGCGACTCGTTAGTGGCGGAAAAGGACACAATCCCGCTGACCCATCTAATCGTGTCCGCCGAGGGCGTGGTTAAAAATACGCTGTGGGAATCTATGCGCTCTGCCGGAATTGAACCCGCCGTCATTATGAATTTCACCGATATCCTCAGTTATGATTTTGATTTCGTCACCGATACCCGCAACGGGCACAGATTCAGGGTGGTTTATGAGAAGACGCTGTTCGGCGATTCGCTGGTCGGTGTCGGCAGGGTGCTTCTGGCAAGTTATCAGACCCCCGACAGCACATACACCGCAATCTGGTATGTTGACCCCGAGGGGCGTGAGGGATATTTTGACCCCGCCGGGAAATCTATGAAAAAGGCGCTGCTGAAAGCTCCGCTGAACTACACCCGCATAAGTTCGCATTTTACCTATCGTCGTTTTCATCCGATACTGAAGGTCTGGCGACCGCATCTTGGGGTGGACTATGCCGCCCCAACTGGCACGCCGGTGGTCGCCTCCGGTGATGGCGTGGTCGTCTATGCCGGATGGAAAGGCGGATTCGGCAAGTTCATCCACATAAAGCACAAAAACGGAATTGAGACGATGTATGGACATCTTTCCCGGTTTGCCAAGGGAATCCGCAGGGGAGTTCGTGTGAAACGAGGTCAGGTGATAGGATATGTCGGCGCCACAGGGCTTGCCACCGGTCCCCATCTGGATTATCGGGTGAAAGTCAAGGGGAAATTTGTCAATCCTGAAAAATACGCATTCCCTGCGGAACCGCCGGTAAAGAGGAAATATCTGTCCGAATACAAAAAATATGCCCGCTCTGTGCTTGAGGGAGCGAGGATTTTGGTGAATTCCGCCGGAAACGGCGAGGAAAAACCCGGATACTCAAGGGCAGAAACAAGGGAAGGAAAAATTTAGCGGGGGCAACAAAATTATTGTGTGATTTTGAGGCAGTATTATTTTGAACAAAATTTATCATTGTTAAAAATAAGGGGGATTTCAGATGAGGCGAAGTTTAGCATTGGCATTACTGGTTGTGGCAGCAGGAGTTATATTGGCGCAGGAGCCACCGCCACCGCTTTCTGCGGCGGTGAGGGACCCCGGCTATACATATGCGCCTTCGGGGGCGTTTACGGTATGTGTAAATCACGCCTGTATCGTGGCAAATCCTGCGGGAACGCACTATCAGTTCAGGCGCACCACAGTTCTGGCTTCCACCCCGATGGACAGCACCACCGAGGCGCTGGCAGAAACCTGTTTCACTTTCGTTGGCGCAGGCGACGGCGAAATTTTTGAGTATTCCGTCAGGGCAATTCTGGATGATGACACCTCCTTCTGGTCCGACCCGGTGCGCATCACCCACGACCTTGAACCGCCGGAGTGGGTGCCGTATGTAATCGCACAGCATTGTTGTTCCGGCGGCGAGTGCGCAATATATATCACCTGGCAGCGTGCCGGCGATTTCGCTCTCGGCGTCAACGGCTCCGAGGTAAGAGGATATGGAATCTATCGCTCTCCTACCCCGGATGGTGTGATCATTGACCTCGGATATATCACTCCCACCACGCCGGCTCTGGCGTTTGTCCCCTCCGATGGCTCGGAGATATATTCCTTCGTTGATACGCTGATTACTCCCGGCGAAACATATCACTACATCGTGGTTGCCTTTGACAGCGCCGGATATCCCTCCGCCGGGATTGGACATTTCCAGCATTTCGGCAATCAGATTGTGTCCGCCTCGGCGGTGGGTCCCGGCGTGTGCGACCTTCCGCTTCAGGCTGTCCTCAAACCTGTGCCCCCGGTGATAGATTCGCTCAACTACCGCGTTGAAATTGATGACCGGGCTGTGTGGCTCACATTCTCAAGGATGTATCAGTTCGTCCTTGAGGACATCTCCTGCGGAACCGCAGACACCACGCCCTGGACAAATCTCCCCTACTATGAGTGGTCGCTTCGGGATGGACACAGATACAATTTCTACGCCCGAATTCGTGATGATGTGGTTGCGGATACCTCGGACTGGTTTGTGCGTGGTCCGATGCTTGTGGATATGTCGCCGCCGCTTGGCGTGGACAGTCTGGTCGCCTCGGTTGAGGGCTCAACCATCGTGGTCAACTTCTATGTCTCCGATGAGGGTGTTCTGGACTGCCTCACCGATGAATGCGGAACCCACTGCGGCGTCGGTCTGATGGAATACAGGCTCTACCGTGTGAACTACGATTCTCTGGATTCTTTCTTCCCCTACGACCCTGCGGGAGATTCTCCTTATCTGCTCCACACCTATGGGGCAAGCGACCCCTGGGCAACCGATACAGTTTTCTACTTCCGTGATGACGGCTCGGTGCTCCCCCTTGATGACAACGAGACATATCTTTACATAGTCATCACCGTGGACAGTTTGGGGCACTATTCAATGACCCCGTATTTCGGCAGTTATGACACCGCCACGGCGGATCTGGGAATCACGGACCCGGAATTAGTGAGTTTGCCCACCTGGTCCACCGGCGATTGCGTCACGCTCCAGATTATAGACTCCAGCCACTGCGATTACGATTCCATCTACATTCAGCAGGCGTCAAATCCGGAGTTCACCGCAGGACTGCACACCTACGGACCATACTGGATTCACGACAGTATTCTGGGCAACCCCGACGACGGCGACTGCAACGACTGGGACACCCTGACATTCCGGATATGTGGTCTTGAGGAGGCGCAGTATTATTTCCGTGTGTGGGCTGTGGACCATTTCGGCAATGTGTCCAACTACTCCAATGTGGTCAACACGCGGTTTGACAACACGCCGCCGCAGCCCCGCTCGGTGGACAGCATTCGTTCTCTCGCTGTCTGCACAGACCAGGTGAAAATCAAGGTCTGCTGGCACAAATCCTACGATGCCGGAATCGGGATGGATTCATATCAACTCTATCGCTCGGACACCCCGGGCGATTTGGGAGAATTGATTACCACGATAGACCACAATCCGCTCACCGAGGTCTATTGTTTTGAGGATGCCGACCCTAATCCGGGGAACAATTTCAGGGACAATTACTACACCATCATCACTGTTGACAACTTCGGCAATCAGGCGCAGGGAACTCAAGTTGGTTTCCGTGAGGGCACTCCGCCCTGTCCCGTCAGGATTGACACTGTGTATCCGGAGTTCATTGATGGAGAGATGTATGTGGTTATAGAGTGGAGCGACACCACTCCGCCGGATTACGGTTCCGGCGGGATGGGCAACGCCTATCGTGTTGAGCACGCTGCCGACTCCTCGTGGCTGTGCCTCGGCGACCCGGACATTATCACGATTGAGGAGCCGACCTATTCTCACAGATTGGTTCTTCCGAGGTCAATCATCGTGGGTTCGCCGCATAGATTCTTCCATATAGCCACAATTGATGCCTACGGCAACGAGAGCGGATATTCTGTGCCGTATCACTATGTTGATTCCAGTTGGGTGGCGGATTCTATGGTTGTCCATCTGTATCACGGCTGGAATATGGTCGGGCTTCCGATATTGCCAAGAAGCACCAACTACCGTGATGTTTTCCCGTCGGCGCTGGGTGCGCTGACATATACGGCTGGTGCCGGGTATTCCCCCGTGGATGAACTTGAAATCGGCTATGGATACTGGATTTACAACCCCGGCGATATGGACATTATGATTCACGGGTATCATATCCCCTATGTTACCCGGATTTTGCCGGTGGCGGGATACTATATGGTCAGCGGAATAACCGACACCACCTGGTTTGACCTCACACCAGAGGAAGCCCGCGTTATGAGCGGGGTTATCTGGTTCAATCCGCTGAGCGAAAGTTATGAGATTGCCACCAGCCTTGAGCCCGGCAAGGGATACTGGATTCTGGTATCTGATTCCTGCGAATACAGTGTGCCCGAAGGAATGTTCGGACGGGTGGAGACAGAGCCCGTCTGGAGCGTTGAACTCCGTGCGGGAACACAGCAGTTGATAATCGGTGCCGGCAGCGATGCGCTGGATTTGGCTATGCCGCCTGCCCCGCCCGAGGTGGTTCTGCCGGCTCTGGTGGATGGCGACCGGAGAATGATAAGGGATATCTCCGCCGATGGCGTGTGGCAGGTGGAAATCCCCGAAAGAACCACTCTCCGGTGGAATCCCAAAGAAGTTCCTGCAGGTCTTGTGCTTTATGCCGGCGGCGGAACAGTGGATATGACCGCCGTTGGGCAGGTTGCCCTTGAGCCGGGAATTTACAGGATAGCCTTTGAGAGCAAATCCGCTCTGCCGCAAAAACTTGATGTCCTGGCGCATCCGAACCCGTTCAATTCAAGAGTGTCTGTGAACATCAATGTGCCCGCTTCCGGAGATGTCAGCGTTGCTATTTACTCCGCCGATGGCAAACTGGTCAGGACGCTGTGGCGGGGAGAACTTTCTGCGGGTGCGCACAACTTCGTCTGGGACGGCACCGATGACACCGGTGGGGAACTCCCCGGCGGAGTTTACTTCATAAAGGCAACGACCGGGACGAAAAGTGTGGAGCGCTCTGTCCTGTTTATCCGATAGAGGCAACGGTGGAAATTAAGATAAAAGGAGTTAAGATATGAGAAGACTTGGCGTAATAGGGATAGCATTGATGGGATTTGCGGTGATGTGGGCGCAGGGTTCCCCCACACTTGAGCCACTTCCCGAAATCGTTGGGGGAAGCACCTGCACAATCCACTGGACTTTGCCCGATGGAGCATCGCCGTATGTGTATCACATTCAGGTGCTTCGGGCGGACAGCGGCGAGACCGAATTCCCCGATTCCCTTGATGACCTCTACAATGATACCCTCTGGTCTATTTTCCCGATTCCGCTGGCGGATGCCGTGGGCGATTCCTACACAATCGGGCTGGACAGGACAAGTTCCCACGCCGATGACCCCCTCGCCAACGGCGCAAGATACTGCTACAGAATCAGATACAAATACATTGAGGGCGGGGATTATCACTTTTCCGAATGGTCAAATGTGGTGTGCGCACGGCAGGATGGCACTCCGCCGGTGGTCGGCGTGGATGCCCTGCCAATCTGGACTAACACCCCCACGGTGACTGTGACCTGCTCGCTCTATGATGACATCTCCAACCAGATTTCCGGGGCAAAACTGTATTACCGCACAGATTCCACCTCCGACTGGGAATTCTATCAGCAGCAGGATGTCCCTGGCACCGGCACGGTTTATATAGAATTTTCCTTTGAGGCACCCGAGGATGGATATTACGAGTTCTATGTCGTCGGAATTGATGGCCTCGGAAACGAGAGCAGTCTTTACGACGGCTTGACTCCCGTTCCTCCTCACACCTGGACACGGTTTGACACCGAGGAGCCCGTGGCGGATATTGATGTCTCCGGATTTGAGGAGTATTACACCACCCGGTCAATTGTTGTGCCGTTTGATGCCAGCGACACCTACAGCGGAATAAAGCGTGTGGAGATTTATTTCCGCCGTGATGGCGCCGCCGCAGAACTTTTTGACTCCCACACCTACGGCGGAGAATTAGAAATCTCCGATGTGGACACCTTCACCACCGCCCACGACGGCGTGTTTGAACTGTATGCCCTTGCAATAGATTCCGCCGACAATGTGGAGTCCTCCACAGCCACAGAGGTCACCTTCAATGTGGATACCCGCCAGCCGGAGTTTGAGACCACCATCACCGAGGACACCACCGGGACCCCGCACAGGTATGATGTCCCCGCCGAGGATGGCTATTCCAACGAGACGGCGATATTTGTCACGCCCGAGGACCCGCAGGACCTTCCGCCCGCCGGCGACACCTACGCCTCCGGAATTGAGAGCGTCTATGTCGCCGAGGGACCGGCATTCGGCGTGAACCTTCAGGTTTTCCCGTACGACCCCGCAGGCAACTACCTCTACACGATGACCGACGGCGACGGCGAGAAAACCATCTATGTCAAACTCAAGGACTTCGCCGGCAACTTCTCTGAGGCAAAATCCCGGACGATTATCCTTGACACCGACGCCCCAACTATGCGCAA
>Ga0256842_1003419_pt1 | contig 10573 bp, 9 predicted proteins | sample 4559240metaG_FD_185973 | JGI IMG/M metagenome (GOLD analysis project Ga0256842, IMG submission 185973) | Hydrothermal vent microbial communities from Guaymas Basin, Mexico - 4559-240 | ecosystem: Environmental > Aquatic > Marine > Hydrothermal vents | place: Mexico: Guaymas Basin | collected...
AAGGTGGATTATTGCGAGAAGTTGTTATCGTATTTGAAGAAAGAGTTTGAATGGGAGAGGTATAAGGGAGATGTGAAATATGTAAAGCAGATGATGGTGGCCTTTTATGAGATAATGATAAAAGATTTAAATATAGAGACCTGTAAGGAGATATGGGAATTTATGAAGAAGAGATTGGGTGATGAATATAAGTATAATGCAGTTTATATGATAAGGGTAATAAAGTTGTTTTATCTTGTGATGGAAATCGGGCCGGAATTAGATGATAAGAAGGGAGTAATGATGTTAAGGCCTGGGGTTATAAGGAGGAGTAGTAGGGCGATGATATGGATAGTGAAGGGAGGGCGTATAGAAATAGATGTATCGGATGATGTGGTAGTAGAGGGAGGCAAAATCATGGTGAGAGTCAGGTATGATAGAGTTCCGAAGGTGGAAGTATTGGTATGGGAGGATGAGACTGGTGGCAGAAGAAAGAAGATATGGAGGGATGTGGATATATATGGTGATGTAGGGGAGTATTATGGGGTGGGTGTTGGATATCAATATGGAGATGATGGAGAAAAGGAGGAAGTAGTGGTGGATAGGAGGGAAGATCCGGAAGAGGAGTTGATAAAGGCAGATGCTATGAGGAAGGTGAGGGAGATAATCAGGAAATACATGAGAAAGGATGTTGGGGATGAGGAGATGGCGGATGTGATGGAGGTAGTAGCGAAGTATTTAAGTGGTGAGGAGTTGGATGAGATAGATAGAGAGGTAATTAAGAAGGGGTTGAGGATAGATGGAATAGAGGGAGAGGGGGATATATTGCGGAGGTTAGGGGAGGAGTTAAAGGGATTAGCAAGGGGAGCGATAAAGGAAGGAAGGAGAAGGAGTGAATATGGTGATATGGTAAGGAGGAGGGGAGGGATCCATGGGCCTCCGTTAGAGAGAGGTGTATGGTTTGAATGTGAGTTGGGAAAAAAGAATCTATTTTCTTCTTTTATGGTTGGTAATGTGAAACCAGTAATTGTAGGTGAGGGTGATAACCACTAATAAGAGAAAAATAGATAGTAATCTACCATAAGAATCACTGCAACTGTGTAGGAAGATAGTGTATAAAATGTTAAGATTTTTAGTGTGGCGTGATAAAATAGCTGAGTTATGGCTTATTATTCCCGAATATCCAAAGTGGTTGAATCTTTGCCGCCTTCTGGGATTAGGCAATTTTTCGACTTAGTAATAGGAATGCCCGATGTGGTTTCTTTAGGGGTAGGCGAACCTGATTTCCCTACGCCATGGCATATCTGTGAGCGGGCGATTTATTCTATTGAACGAGGATACACTTCTTATACTTCCAACAGAGGACTAAGAGAACTACGGTTAGCTATTTGTGAAAAGATTTATCGAAAGTGGGGAGTTTCTTACGATCCAGATACACAGTGTCTAATTACAGTTGGGGTAAGTGAAGGGGTGGATCTCGCTTTACGAGCAATTATTAACCCAGGAGATAAGGTTTTAGTGATACGCCCCAGTTATGTATCTTATGCCCCAGTTGCTATGATGGCAGGGGCTAATGTGGTTTATCTGGATTTAGATGAGAAGACAGAGTTTAAACTTCATCCTGAATTGCTTAAGTCAATAGTAAGACGGGAGGGTTCTATAAAGGCGATGGTGTTCAATTATCCATGCAATCCAACGGGAGTTTCTTATACGTATGAAGAATTGTCCTCTATATTTAAGGTGATAGAGGATTTAGGGATTATTCTTCTTAGTGATGAGATTTACGATGGTCTTACTTATGACTTTGCCCATACGCCGTCTTTTGTGTTTGGTGGGTTGAGGGACAGATTGATATATTTAAATGGTTTTTCTAAGACTTTTGCTATGACTGGGTGGAGAATTGGTTATGTGCTCGGCCCAGAGGATATTATATCTGCTATGACAAAAATACATCAATACACTATGTTATGTGCTCCTATTATGGGGCAGGTTGCAGCTATTGAGGCTGTAGAACATGGATCTAAAGAATTGGAGCATATGCGAAACGAATATCGTAGGCGTAGGAATTTTATTGTTTCAGAATTAAATAGATTAGGATTGAAAACTCGACTTCCTGAAGGGGCCTTTTATACCTACACAGATATTTCTATCACGGGAATGGATTCTATGGAATTTGCTCAAAAATTGTTACAAGAAGAAAAGGTGGCAGTGGTTCCGGGGATTGCCTTTTCTCCCGAAGGCGATAAATTCGTTCGTATTTCCTATGCCTCATCCTTGGATAAGTTAAGACAGGCGGTTTTTAGAATGGAGGCCTTTCTTGAACGCTTATAACTTTCAAAACAGGTTGGTATTGGTCTTTGACTTAGGACGGGTTTTAATAGATTTTGATCCGGATATTATCATATCCCGTCTTTCCCCATATACCACTTGGTCTCCGCAAGATATCCGCTATTTATTTTCTACTGCTGAGTTTATTGATGCCTTTGAAAAAGGGAAATTAGCACCAGAGGAGTTTTTTTCTATCTTGCGACGCATACTTAAGTTGGACCACTTAGATTATGAAAGCTTTGTTAGAATATGGAATGACATGTTTTTCCCTATTCCTGAAATGTTATCATTGGTAAGATGGCTTAGGGAAAGGACGAATGTTGGATTGGTGCTTTTATCCAATGTTTCTTCTCTTCACTATGAATTTTTGTATTCACAGTACCAAGAGCTTTCTATGTTTGATGCTTATATTTTGTCTTATGAGGTAGGATACCGAAAACCAGAAAAGGGGATATACCGTCGCCTATTAGATATTACCAAAGGAGCTCGTGCTTTATTTTATACTGATGATGTAGAAAGATTTGTTTACTCAGCGAGAGAGTTAGGGATAGATAGTGAGGTATTTCGGGGATATAAAAAATTTTTATTTGATTTAAAGAATCGAAAAGATTTTCGAAAGATAGTCGATATGATAGGTGATGAGAGAATATTTGAAATTATTAAAAAATATTGATTTTCTCCTCTTGTGGTTTTCCCAAGTTGTTTCTCAATTTGGAGATAAACTTAATCAGATGGCTTTGATTGCTTGGGCCTATTCTGTTATGCCGGGTTCTTCTTTCCAAATGGCTAAATTGATTTTTTTTACGATTGTCCCGGTTTTTATTATTGGTCCGTTTGCTGCCACAGCAGTGGACAGGATGGATTACCGTAAGACTATGTATATGTGCGATTTGTTGAGGGCATTGGCTGTTTTCTCTATTCCCTTTCTCATTTTACCTAAGCAGTTGATACTTCCGGTTTATTTAATGGTGTTTATCTCGTTTTCTTTAACGCGTTTGTTTATTCCTGCCAAGATGTCTATAATTCCCAACATAGTGGATGAGGAGGATCTTTTGCCGGCCAATTCTTTATTATCTCTTACCGGGGTAATTGCGGCTATGTTGGGATTGGGATTGGGGGGAATAATGGTCCAGCATTTGGGTATAGCATCGGGATTTTATATTGATGCAGGGACCTTTTTGTTTTCCGCTATTGCTATTTATATGATTGGAACTCGATATAAGGCTCGAGATGTCACTTTTGCTCAAGAAGCAGTGGGTATTTGGCAAGTTATGTGGCATGGGGTAAAGTATGTGTTCAAAGGAGAGATATTAAAGGATTTGAAGGAGGGCTTACTTTATCTCTTTGAAGAAGAAAGGATTAAACATCTAATTGGTCTATTGTTTTTACTTTGGACTCTGTTAGGAGGAATATATGCTACGGGAATTGTATTTATCCAGGAAAGCTTGGGTAGTGCCACTGCAGATTTAGGGATATTGGTAGTTTTTTTGGGGCTTGGGGTCCTGTCAGGGACTTTACTTTTGGGGAAATGTGGTAAAGATATTGATAGGTTTTTGCTATTATACACTTCTTTGGTTGGAGTTTGTTTTTTCTTATTTGTGTTTGCTGTGATGATGAGGTTTGATTTGGAACATAAGTTTGGTTGGGCTTCTTTGTTGATATTTTTAATAGGGATTGCAGGTTCCCCTCTTATAACGGTTTCTCAAACTATAGTACATGAAACAGCAAATGAAGAAATGTTTGGAAGGATTTTTGGGGTTATGGAAATAATTATTCATCTTGCGTTTGTAACGGCGATGTTTATTTCCTCACTTTTGGCAGAGTCGTTTTCTGAAGGAAATATATTAATACTTTGGTCTGGAATAGGAATTGGTATAGGGTTTGATAGACTCATACGGCGAATAAAATTAAAATTCAATGGATGAATTTGACTTCATTGTCATTGGAGCAGGCCCGGCCGGACTTATGGCTACCATATCAGCCAGAAGAAGGGGCAAAAAGGTCCTTTTGTTAGAACAAAATCGTGAGATAGGGTGTAAATTAAGGATAAGTGGGGGAGGACGATGTAACTTAACCAATACTTTGTCTCCAGAAGAGTTTTTAAATCGATTTGGAATGTGGAGGAATTTTTTTCTCCCAAGTTTTCGTGCATTTGATAACCGAAAGACTATGCAATTTTTTGAAGAGAATGGTCTTGCATTGAAGGTAGAAGATGGAGGACGTGTGTTCCCTAAGTCAGGGAAAAGTATCGATGTAATCAACTTCTTTTCACGGATGTTAAAAACGGTTCGAGCTAAGACAGGATTGGGGTGTAAGGTGATTGGGGTGGATAAAGTGGGTAATAAGTTTAGAGTAAGATCTAACAAAGGTGAGGTCTATTCTTTGAATGTTTTAATTGCTACCGGTGGTGTGAGTTTTGTTTCTAAATGCCAAACTCGAGGGGATGGATTTAAATGGGCTAAGCATTTTGGACATACGATTACAGAGTTAGTTCCTCATCTCTGTGAAGTATATACTAAGGAGGATGTTTCAGAATTAAAAGGTATTACCTTGCATCAAGTAAAGGTTAAACATACGTGTGCTCGGCACAGTATAGAGCAATGTGGATCACTAATATTTACTAATCGTGGGCTTTCAGGGCCTCTAATTCATGATTTGAGTATGTATCTTCTCAGCTGCTTAGAGCCATGCATAGCGTTAGATTTTATCCCTCACATGAACTTGGAGAGATTAGCATGGGAGATTGGCCAATTGAAGAGATTCTTTCCCTCTCGTATGGTTCGAAATTTGCCCATTGCTGGATTGCCAAGTAGATTGGTTAGGTTTGTGTTGAGGGATTTTGGTGATAAGCGTGCAGCAGGTTTGAGTAAGAAAGAGGTTTGGTTGATTGCAAAGAGGTTTAAGGAGTGGAAGTTAATGGTAAAGGGTGGTCCACCAGTTGAGCGTGCTTTTGTGACTGCAGGGGGAATTTCTGTGAAGGAGGTTGATAGGAAAAGGTTAGAATCTAAGCTTGTAAAAGGCCTATTTTTTGCTGGAGAGGTCTTAGAAGTGGCAGGTCCCAGTGGTGGGTTTAATATACAGTTTGCTTTATCTACTGGTTGGGCAGTGGGAAGTGCGGTCTAATTCTGCAATCTGCCAAGATTTCTGATATAGTAGATGATATAATATATGAACATGGCATGGTAGACTTGGTCAGTTAAAGAAATTGTAACTTAAGGAGGGATTTGGCTTATGAAGATGAAACGCACACATACTTCTAAAGAATTAGTTACCATTCAGATTGGTTCTGAGGTGGTGTTGATGGGTTGGATTCATCGGCGAAGGGATCATGGGAAAATTATATTTTTTGACTTAAGGGATAGGTGGGGGATAACTCAGCTGGTTGTAGTGCCTAAGGAGTGTGAAAATTACGAGGTAGCCAAGCAGGTTCGATCGGAATATGTAGTTGCGATAAGAGGAATTGTTAATCAGAGACCTGAAGGTACTGAAAATCCCAAAATACCCACTGGACATATAGAGGTTTTAGTGAAGGAAATTGAGATACTTAATCCTGCTAAGCCGCTTCCCTTTGAGATAGAAGGCGATACTGAACCAGGGGAAGACGTGCGATTAAGATATCGATATTTGGATATTCGACAAAGTCGTATGAGAGATAATCTTATCCTTAGACATAATGTCATGCAAATTACACGTCGAGTTTTATCTTCTATGGAGTTTTTAGAGTTAGAAACGCCATTTCTCACTAAATCCACGCCTGAAGGAGCAAGAGATTATTTAGTCCCTTCTCGAGTAAATCCGGGTAAATTTTATGCTCTACCTCAGTCTCCACAGTTGTTTAAGCAGTTGTTTATGGTTGCAGGTATGGAACGTTATTTCCAGATTGTAAAGTGTTTTAGAGATGAAGATTTGCGGGCAGATCGTCAACCAGAGTTTACCCAGATCGACTTGGAGGCCTCGTTTGTTGACGAAGAGGATATATTTTCGATTAGTGAAACGTTGATGAAAGAAGTATTTAGAGAGCTAAAAGGAGTAGAGTTAGAGACACCATTTCTTAGATTAAGCTATAGCGAAGCTATGGAAAAGTATAATACTGATAAACCTGATTTAAGAAAAGAATTGGGAACTGACTATGCTTTTGTTTGGATAGTAGATTTTCCCCTTTTCACTTGGAATGAGGAAGAACAACGTTGGGAAAGCGAACATCATCCATTTACATCGGTTCATCCAGATGATCTGGACTATCTTGAGAAGGGAGAGTTAGATAAGGTTAGAGCTCGTTCCTATGATTTGGTTTTAAATGGAGCAGAGCTTGGAAGCGGTTCGGTACGTATTCACCAACAAGATCTGCAGCGAAAGATATTTGAGATACTTAAAATGGACCAATCAGAAATAGAATCGAAATTTGGTTTCTTATTAGAGGCCTTTTCTTATGGTGCCCCTCCCCATGCTGGAATCGCCTTTGGGTTAGACCGTCTGGTAGCTATCCTGTGTGGAGAAGAAAGCATTAGAGACGTTATTGCCTTTCCTAAGACGCAAAAGGCAATATGCATGCTTACGGGAGCGCCTTCTGGTGTGGATAAAAGACAGTTGGATGAGTTGTGTATAAAGGTTATAGAGTGATATCTTCAAAAAGGGGGATGGTTATGGTGTATAGATGTTGGTTAGGAATTTTAGTAATGGCAGAGTTAGCCCTTTCTGGCTGTGTGGTAAAGGTATATCAGAAAGAGATGCCAAGGGAAGATATTATTGTCGAAGGCAATCAGGGATATCTGGTAGGAGCTCCTCCAAAGCAGGGATACTCTGTGCAGAAAAAGACCAGAAAAATATTTGTTACCGAAATAGAGTTGGTTAAGCCTAAGGAATTGCATGTCAAATACTTAGGAGAGGAAAAGACAAATGTAAAAGAAAAAAATGTATTATCCGAAGCTGAAAAAGAACACAATTACGGCTATATTTATAGGAAAGAGACAAAGGAGAGTGATAATTATCAGCAAAAACAGAAAATTGAGGAAGGCAGTCAACAGGTTGGGACAGAGGATGTAAAGAAAGATATGATAAGGCAAGAAAGCAAGACAGAGAACAAAGCAAGCGAGGAGAAAGGTTCTGAGGAAAAAGAGTTCCTTATTTATAAAGTACAGAAAGGGGATACTTTGCAAAAAATTTCTTATAAGTTTTATGGAAAATACAGTCTTTGGCCTGTGATATTTAAGGCAAATAAAGATAAGTTAGAACATCCTGACAGTATATATGTTGGACAAGAATTAAAGATTCCTGTACTGGATGGGGAGAAATGAAGCGTCGTGTAATAAAATTTTCCACAATAGAGGAGGCTTATTTCTTTTCTGGAAAGCAGGATGAAAATATACGAGCATTAGAGGAATTATTGGATGTTCGAATTACGATAAGAGGTCAAGAAGTTATCATAGAAATGAAAAATAAAGAATCGGATTTGGTAAATAAAGTAATCGATCTGATGTTGGCTCGAGTTTCTCAGGGAGAACATTTGACTCGGGAAGATGTTGTTTATCTTGTTCGAGATGTCAAAGCTGAACCGGAGATTTCCAGTATGGATTTTAAATCTGAGCGGATCCGCGTAGCTAAGAGAGGGATGCCAACAATTATTCCCAAGACAGCTGGACAGAGACGATATGTTGCTGCTATTCGGAAGTATGATTTGGTATTTGGATTAGGACCCGCTGGGACAGGTAAAACATATCTGGCAATGGCAATGGCAGTGGAATCTCTTATGAATAAATCCGTTCGAAGACTTATCCTTACCCGTCCTGCAGTTGAGGCTGGAGAGCGTTTGGGTTTTTTGCCCGGTTCGCTTGAAGAAAAGATGAATCCATATTTGAGACCTCTTTACGATGCACTTTATGACATGATGGAACCAGATGATATAGAAGAATACATTGAGACGGGAGTAATAGAGGTTGCTCCTCTTGCCTTTATGCGTGGTCGAACGTTAAACAATGCCTTCATTATATTAGATGAAGCTCAAAATTGTACACCTGAACAAATGAAGATGTTTTTGACGCGCCTTGGCTTTGGTTCTAAAGCGGTGGTAACCGGGGATCTTACGCAAAGCGATCTTATTGGTGGTAAACCTATAGGGTTGTCGGAAGCGGTTCAGATCTTGCAAGGAGTCAAGGGAATAGGTTTTGTGTACTTAACCGGTTCGGATGTAGTGAGACATGAGTTGGTTCAAGCAATTATTGAAGCCTACGCGCGGTATCAAGAAACGAAATCAGGCAAATAAGGCCATCCAACGACCAAATTGGATTTATATGTTAGAGGTCGTTGCGGTCTTTTTTTTGGTGGAAGCAGTCTTATTTGCTGCAAGGGTTAGTCCTTTGGTTTCTGTTTTCTATTTGCTTACCGTTATTTATCTTAAGATTCTCCGTGGGAAACGACGGTTAGATATGCGGTCTTTTCTTTCACTTTCACTACTATTTTTGCTTTATGTCCCCATGTGTAGGTTTATCATTAGTCAAGGGTGGTCACCTTATTATGTACCTGTGCCAGCTGCGGCTATGGTGGTTATGCTCAATTATAGGGATTTAGAATTAGTTTTCGTCTTTGCTATGTTAGTAAGTTTCTTATCTGCAGAGATGTTTGGAGGTAATCTTTACTATTTTTGGATCGTTTTCCTGTCCTCTGTAATTGGAGCATTGATGGCACGAAATGTTAGACACCGTAAACATATTTTTCAGGCAGGAGTTGCGGTGAGCATCTCAATGGCAATTTTATACCTCCTTTATGTATATGCCAGTGGAGGAAATGTTGTACGAGATAATTTGATTGCCGTATTCGTAAACGGTATTCTTTCATTTGCTATTACATTTGTAGGAATACCTTTATTCGAAACAATGTTTGGAACCCTTACTAATATAAGTTTATTGGAATGGGCAGATACTCAGCAACCACTTCTTCGCAAATTGATTATGGAAGCACCGGGGACTTATCACCATTCATTAGTAGTGGGGAATTTGGCTGAGGCAGCCGCAGAAGAAGTAGGGGCAAATTCATTATTAGCCAGAGTTGGAGCATACTACCATGACATAGGAAAGATTCCTCGGGCTGGATACTTTGTTGAGAACCAATCGAGAGGACAGAATTCTCACGAAAAGTTATCCCCTTCGATGAGTAAACTAATACTGATGAATCATGTAAAAGAGGGATTAGATTTGGCCCGTAAATATCACCTCCCCAAACAAATAACCGATTTTATTGCTCAACATCATGGGACCAGTTTGGCTTATTACTTCTATCAAAAGGCCATCGATGAAGGCAAGCAGGATATTCGGGAAGAGGATTTTCGTTATCCTGGGCCAAAACCCCAAACTAAGGAGACTGCAATTGTGCTGTTGGCTGATGCAGTAGAGGCAGCAGTCAGAAGTTTACCAGACCCTAACCCAGATAAAATTGCTTTAACTGTAAAGAAGGTAATAGATGCCAAGGTAATTGATGGTCAGTTAGATGAGTGTGATTTAACCTTTCGGGATTTGGACAAGATAGCACGTACATTTACTAAGATGTTGAGTAGTATGTACCATCAGAGAGTAACCTATCCAGATTCTAAAAATAGGAATGGGAAAGAAAAAAATGGCAAGTCAGGTAAAAACGGCTTACCTAACGCCCAGAAGAATTAGGATAGTAAGTCAAATAGAGTTACCAGTAAGTAAGTGTGAAATTCGCAACTTCGTTAAAAATTTCCTCTCTTTGATGGGTATAATGCGATGGGATTTGACATTTTATTTTTTGGATGATAAAGGAATCATTGAGGTAAATAAGATTGTGTTTTCTCGGGATTATCCTACAGATGTCATCTCTGTCCCCATTGAACAGGATCCGTTAGAAGGGGAAATTTTGTTGGGAGTGGACGAAATAAAAAGAAATAGTGAAAGATATTCTACTGATTTTACTTGGGAGATAAAGTTTTGTGTGTTACATGGTCTGCTTCACTTGCTTGGTTGGCAAGATAATACAGAAGAGGAAAGGGAAAAAATGTTAAAATTTCAGACCGAAATGTTGAATCGTTGTGAATCATGAACCCAGATTATCTCTTAGATAGCTATAACTATTACCTTCCTAAGTCTCTCATTGCCTACGAACGTGGAGAGGGGCCTTCGGATAAGATGTTAGTGTTAAATCGGAGTAAAAATGAAATATTACACTGTGAGGTAAAGGATATATTGAGATTTCTCGATGAGAATGTGTTAGTTGTGTTTAATGATACAAAGGTAATCCCTGTGCGACTCTTAGG
>Ga0256842_1003420_pt1 | contig 10572 bp, 7 predicted proteins | sample 4559240metaG_FD_185973 | JGI IMG/M metagenome (GOLD analysis project Ga0256842, IMG submission 185973) | Hydrothermal vent microbial communities from Guaymas Basin, Mexico - 4559-240 | ecosystem: Environmental > Aquatic > Marine > Hydrothermal vents | place: Mexico: Guaymas Basin | collected...
TTAGGGATGCTATCAATCGTTAAGGGTGACGCTATCACATGAAGTTTTCCTAAGGGAACTTATTTTTGTGGGTAAAATATGTGGGTAAAATAACATCAAAATCGCTGCTCTGTATTCCTTGATGTACCTTACTTACCAGCCACCCTCACGTTCCTTAATAGTATGTGTGGTGCTGTTGCCGAGCCGTGTGTTTCGGTTGCCTTACCTATTAGGTCAATGTTCCCCTTCATTAACTCGTAGAAGTTCCCTGAGAGCACGACGCCCTTAACCGTTCCTCTAACCTCACCATCACGTATTAGGTATGCGTGGGTCACGGTCGCGTTGAGATCCCCGCTGACGGGGTTTGAGAGCCACTCGCCTATCGTTGACTCGACGAGTAACCCGTTCCTAATCTCCTTAATCATTTCGTCGAGGCTTGCGTTCCCCGGCTTCAGCAGTACGTGGTTCGGTCTCGGGGTCGGGGATGAGGAGTAGTTGCGCCACGCGTTACCTGTTGATTTCCTGCCTTCCTTCTTAGCGGTGTAGGAGTCGTAGGCGTAGTCGAGGAGGATGCCCTCCTTTATTAAGGCCCTATTGACTGTCGGGTGTCCCTCATCGTCAAACTCTCTTCCGTCGGGTTTCGTTGGATCGGCACCAGCATCAATTATCGTGATGTGCTTAGCTGTGACTGCCTCACCCACCTTGTCGGCGAGCGGGGACCTGCCCTGCTGTACGGAGAGTGCTGAGAGTGCGGGCATCAGCATTATCGATAGTATTGATGTGGCTACGCGGGGTGCTAGGATCACGTCGTAGGTGCTGGTCGGTATGGGTTTTGAGTCAATGAATTCTGGTGCCTTAGCCCCGGCCTCTTTGGCTACGTCACGTAACCTGAATTCCCTTAAGCTCCTTGCGAATGCATCGCCCGAGAAAGTCCCTTCCTTCCCGTCCCTCAATGCCTTAACGTAGACCCATCCCGCAACTGAAGTTACGCGTTGCTTTACTGGGCCCCCATAACTGTTTATTAGCTCTACAATGGAGGATGAAGCACTAACTAAGCACCTCACAGGCCTCGATAAGGGTGAGCCCTCGCTAACGGCTATTATCGCGTCCTTAACAACGTTCGCTAAGTCCTCGGGACTAGTTTCCGCTGTCTCACGATCCCAGATATTATTTAACGGTGTTAGACCGACCTCCTCGTTAAACCCCTGCCAGTCCGGATCCTCATTCGTTGCCCTCGCTATGCTTACCGCTGCCTCAACGGCTTTCCTGATTCCCGCCTCACTTAGATCCTGTGTCCCTACGACGGCTACGCGCTTACTTACAGCTACCCTAACGCCTATCGCGTCCAGCTCTAGGGCTTTAGGCTGAACGATCTTGTCTGTTGCCCTGATCCTCACTTCCCTGCCCCAAACCCTGTATACCTCGGCCTCCGTCGCCCCTAGCTCCTCGGCTAGCTTGAGGATCCTCTCCACATCATGTGAGTGTGTGCTCATCCAGCATCACCTCCCCCCAACCGTCACCTCCTTGATCCGGACATGCGGGCCTCCGAAACCAACCTTCACGGTCTGGCCTTCCTTACCGCAACCTCCGAAGACCGACGTCCTGATCTTAACGTCCTTGCCTACAGCCTCAACACCCTTGAGGGTCTCGAGAACCATCCCCGAGACAACCACGCCTCTAACCATCTCGGCGAGCTCACCCTTCCTGATGATTCTGGAGGGCCCTACGGAGAACGTGAACGTGCCTGCGGCAGTGTCGACCTCGCCGCCCCCGGCCCCCCTACCAGTTAGGTATAGCCCGAACTCAATGTCCTCGATCATTTCCTCTAAGCTCCAGTCACCTCCGACCATGTAGAGGTTTGTTTGCCTTACTATGGGGGCTGAGGCGAAGTCCTGTGCCCTTCCATTACCTGTTACAGGCATCCTCAACGCGCTCGCAGTAGCCCTGCTTGTTAAGTAGGACTTCAGCACACCTCCCTCAACAACAACCGTTCTGCCCTTCCTGCTCCCTTCATCGTCGTACGGAACGAAATACCCGCCATTAACAACGCCCTCATCAACGATCGTTACTTGCGGTGCGGCTACCTGCGTACCTAGCTTACCCGCCAGAACTGATGCACCGGAGTAAACTAAGTCTCCCTCTAGGGCATGGCCGAATGCCTCGTGAAGTATTAGCCCTATTAACCGGGGGTCAGCAATTACCCTGAACTTCCCTGCGGGGGGTGTTGAGGCACTCACGGCTTCGGCCGCGGTCGCGCTTACTTCCCTACTGAAGCTTGCCCAGTCCCTTGACTTCATGTACTCCCAGCCAGCCACGGCCCCCTCAGAGTCACGCATCCTCTCCATGACCCCAGCCTCTAACGCGACGCTTAACTGAGCTAGTCCCGTCATTGCTGCCTTGACGGTCACGTCGGTGCCGTCGCTCGTCACGACCCTCCTGAAGTCCTCGAACGCACCTAGGATCGTTACCGCTGACCTGATCTTAGGTACTTGGAGCGCGGCCTTATTCGCATTAAGGACTAGCGCGACTTTCTCCTCCTCATGCACCGTGAATGGGTCTACCTTAACGTCGACCTCAGCGCTACCCCTAATGCTTAGTCTCTCAGCGGGCTTAACTTCCTCTTCGGACGCCTTAGCTGCTGAGAGCGCGTTCTCCACAGCCTTTAGGACAGCTTCCTTGCTTAATCTATTAGTTGCTGAGAATCCGTACCTGCCGGAGTAAAGTACCCTAACACCTATCCCAGCCCTCAACGTCCTCGAGAACTCCTTAAGGACGCCGTTGTCCGCGGTAACGCTTTCAGAAACTATTGCCTGCGCACGCACCTCCGCTAAGGTAGCGCCCATGGACCCAGCATGCTTAATGGCTAAGTCAATTAGCTCGTTGAGGGTGTTCACGGTTTCAGGGTCGATTCCCGTCTAACATCACCTCCCGTGGTAAGCGTATTATGTCTCAAACCGACACATTTATGTGTGCACCTCGGTTTTTAAGGGTGGTTTTATTTCAAGGAAACTGCACAAGGTTACGTATTTCAACTAACTTAACAAGGTACACAAAATACGCGGCACTACCTAAGAGAAGGAAGGTAGAATTAACGTACTTGTTGGAAGAGTGGAATAGCCTGAAGGAGAATCTGCGCCTAACGAGTGGGTAGAGGGGGGCGAAGGGCCTGTAGGTCAGGAGGTCACCTAATATGTGTGTCAGAACACCAACACAGACGGAGTAAAAACCAAGCTCAAACCCGAAACCAAGCACGCTTGTCACGATCCCTGCCGCTGACCCTGCTAGGAGCGCGAAGAGCACGTTGTGCGTGTACTTACGGTGAGGTAACTCCAGCCTCAGGTCGATGTCAGGGAGTGTTGAGAGGATCGTTGAGAGGATTATGACTGCATTAACTAACCCCCCACTCAAGCCTAACGCTAGGGCGGTTGAGGACGTAACAAGAAGGTTAAGGCCGGCATGCCCCTTACCGTCCGTCCCTAACCACCTAACCTCGCCTGAACTCCTCGGGCACAAAACTTATCTTGCCTTCCAGGAAAGCATTAACCGCGTCCTTAACTAGCCCGCCCACACCTGAAATTATGTCGAAACCCAGAACGGCTAGGTAGGCCCTGCTCCCACCACTCAATTCATTACATATAACAACGTTCGCCCCTAACTTTCTAGCTAGGGAAGGCACATGATCTCCGACCTCAATAAGCACTGACTGGACCTCCGTGACTTCCCCGTCCCTGACCTTAACAATGGTTAAGTACCTCGCTTCCTCAAGGCTTGAGGCTATACGTGAGTCTAGGCCCTCACCTGTTTCAGTAGGTAGTGCAATCACCCACAAAGTCACCACTCAAAGATCAAGGTTAAGCACGAGGTATTAAAAGCGTACCTTAAGGGCTTAGTGACTAATGAAGAGTGATTAGCGGGAGGGGGCACGGCACCCATGAGAGTGAAGGGTGTGCACGCTCGGAGGGCCCTGCCGCGGTGCCGTGCCCCCACGCTCTTTGGGTGGGCGGGTCCCCGAGGGGCTTCAGTTAAAAACTCCCCCTCCTAGTGAACAACCTAGTGTACTGGTTGGTGAATCTTCGCCTCACACTTTGCACTTTAGTTGGCCTAGCTCATGCTCCACCAGCTTAATTAGGTTCTGCACCTTCTCCACTAAGGGCTTGGCGACTTTCTCCGGTAGCTTATTCAGCGTCTTTAGGATGTTGCGAAGTGCTACGTCAGTACCCTTAAGTATTCTGGCGTATGCCTCACAGCTTAGCTTTCCTTTCTCATACGCTGTCTTAGCTGCTCTCACCCTATTCTCGAGTATCTTGACCAGCGTTACTATATTGCCTGGCACTATCGGTAGGTGTATGTGGCGTATTGGGTGTTTCCTTAGCCACGTTTTCATGTTCTTGTCTACATGCTCTAGCATTACCTTAACGTGTAGCAGTATTCCGTGGGCCCATCTAGCGGTCTTCAGTAATTCCGTTATTGCTGGCTTCACGTTGATTAACGTGGTGTTCAGCACCATTATGGCTGTGTTCACATCACCTGCCTTCAGCGCCGCTACTGCCTGCCCTGTTGATGCATTGATCTCTGAGAGTATCTCCTTGCTTAGCTCCAGCACCTTAGTCATGTTGCTCATTACTGGTGAAGCGTTTGCTGGTACCTTGACGTGTGAGGTCATTATCTTGATCCTGACTAGCATGTGGTGGGCGTAGTTGTGTAGCTTTGTTAAGGCAATTACTGCTTCTTCGGTTTGATTACTCCCTATTAGGGTTAACGTCCTGTTGATCCCCATCGCAAGCTTCACCGTACTCATCACCACGTTCCTTAACGCCATGTCTGCCGCCACCGCTACATGCCATACACGCCCTGCCTCGTGCCTGAGCGTCACGTAGGCAGCGCCTAGTTCGTGTCTTGCCTTGATTACTAGGGCCATTGCCTGCTTGACATTGGTTTCGTTAGCTAGTAACTCCTTAGCTTGGTCTAGGAGTTCCATGGCCTCATTTAACTTCTCCTGAACTGGTCCAGGCACGTTACCTATCCTGTTCTCTACCCACTTGACTACGTTTTCAAGTCTCCTGATCGCTGACTCAGTTACGTTTACTTCCGCACTCACTCTCCTCGCTAGTATCTTCTCCTTAACCTCCGTTGGCAGGTGCCTCACCACGTACACATACACCGGCAGTACCAGCCTGCCCGCCTTGATCGCTAACCACATCGCCTTCTTGGGTTCATCCCGCGCTATTGATGAGGCGTTCGCTAGGAGCTCCTTCGCCGCATCTAACCTCTTACTTAGGTTTTCAGGTATTGTTATGTTGTACTGGCTTGCCAGTGTTAGGGTTCTGTTTATAAGACGCTTAACACTATTTATGAGTGCCTCAACCGCCTTCACGCGCTTGCTCACGTCCCCGTTCTCCGGGCCTGCGGTTGCAGGGATTGTTGGCGAGGCTGCCGTGACCGTTACCGGCGCTAACACGGTGAGCATTGAGGCCACAATCAGCACTATCAGTGATGCTGCGGAGATCACCTTCAGTGCTTTCCCGTTAATTCCTGCCATCCGGGCTTCACCTCCGAGGATCACTTCGGCAGTATCCCTATTTAGGTACGTGTGTGAACAGGCGGAACACCCGCGCGTGATTTCGTTTCACCTCGTTCCGCTCCAGAGGCTCACACGGTAAAGCGTATTTTCTCCGGGCTAAGATTAGGGGCGGTGAGCATCACGTGTTAGTTACGCGTTACGACGTCGTAGAGAAGGTTGAGGGGGTTGAGGCCGACGCGTTGGCTATCCTAGTGTTTAAGGGTGAGGATATCAAGGAGGTTTTCGGAGGTCTTGACGCGGCAGTGAGTAATGCGTTATCCTCCCTAGGCGAGCTAGGGTCTTTTACCTTCGACGAGGGTAAGGTTGAGGTGATCTACGCTCCCTCCACACCCTTCAAGCGACTCATAGTCGTGGGTGGTGGTGAGGGCAAGGCAACAACAGAGACTTTAAGGGTTTATGGTGGTGCGGCAGTTGCGAAGGCTAAGGAGTTGGGGGTTAAGAGACTAGCCATTCACTTCAGGTGCCCGAACGGTGTCGGTACGCCGCATAAGTGCCTGGAAGCCATAGCTGAGGGAGCGTCTCTCGCTAATTATTCATGGAGTCGTAAGTCTTCAAGCAATAATGCTAAGCGCGTAGAGAAGGCCTTCCTCGTCGGTCATGAACCCATTGATGGGTGGGAGGACGTCCTGTGCGTGGTTGATGCGGTGGCGGACGCATGCAGGCTCGGGAGGGACCTAGCTAACGCGCCAGCATCAGAGATCAACCCCGCGACCTTCGTGGAGCGCGTGAGGGAGGAGTTTAAGGGACTCCCAGTTAAGATAGAGGTTCTCGAGGAGGATGAGTTAAGGAGGCTCGGGATGAACGGCATCTTAGCTGTCGGTAAGGGCTCTGAGGTGGGGCCGAGGCTCCTAATAATCGAGTATAAGGGTGCTGGAGACGAGAAACCATGGTACGTCGTTGTGGGTAAGGGAGTATGCTTCGATGCCGGCGGTCTTGACATTAAGTCAGCGTCCTCAATGCTTGAAATGAAGTACGATAAGTCTGGCGCGGCGTACGCGGTTGCGGTGGCTTACGGTGCCGCTAAGTTAGGGCTTAAGGTTAACTTAGCTGCACTCACACCTCTTGTGGAGAACTTACCCTCAGGGAAGTCATACAAGCCTCTAGACGTAATTAAAATGTATAATGGGTTAACGGTGGAGGTAGCGAACACTGATGCTGAGGGGAGGTTAATCCTCGCGGATACCTTAGCCTACGCGGCTAAGAAGTATAAGCCAGCGACCATGGTTGACCTAGCGACGCTGACGGGAGGCATCATAGTTGCGCTAGGTAATCAGGCTGCGGGTCTCTTCAGTAATGATGAGGAGCTTAAGGAGGAGCTCCTGCGGTTAAGTAAGGACACAGGTGAGAAGTTATGGCCTTTCCCGCTGTGGAGGGAGTATCACGAAGACATAAAGTCTGATGTGGCTGACGTGAAGAATATTGGGTACCCTAGGGTAGCGAGCTCAATTATAGGGGCTACCTTCCTGAGCAAGTTCGTCGGGGACGTTAAGTGGGCACACATAGACATAGCTGGCACTGCGTGGACACAGCAGGAAGGACCTAAGAAGCCGTACTACCCGAAGGGCGCTACCGCATACTGTGTTAGGTTACTGCTTAAGTTCCTTGCAGAGCATGAGGAGTGAGTCCTCATCTAGAGAGGATCTAGTTAACTGTTTTTCATTACGCTCTTGCCTCCGGGCGGGTCTTACCTTAAATAACTACAACATGTTATAGGGTAATTAGGTGATGCAGAAGGTACCCGTGATGGAAAGTAGGGCATCATTCCTAGCTAAGGCAGGGTTCGCCACAACCATTGCGGCGTCAGCGCTGATAGCTACTGTCCTATTTACAAGAGGTAATATCGAGTGGGTATTCTTCACCTCCCTAGCAATGGCCGCGGCTATTCAGATAGTACTCTGCTCAGTTAGGCAGTTAAGGGAGCATGGCCTCCTTAGGACGATAATGGATGTGAGTAGCCTCTCGCTTATTGCGGTAACCGCGGCCTGGCTCTGGGTACGGGTTGGGAGTTCCTTAATGCTTGTTAATGCTGTCGTGGTTCTCACCATAATAATCATTTACTTAATTATTATCCTTTCAGAACTAAGGAGCGAGTTATTTCCGTAGTCCTGAGTAAGGAGTGATAAATACTTCCCGTACCTTCCTACGCTTGCTTATTTACTATTCAATGTAGAGTAATGTTTTTAAGCATATATCGACCGACATATTAGGTCGAGAGTTCGGAGGGATCCCGAGTGAAGGCACTGCTTAAGTCGAGCTACACACTAATAGTTGCTTCACTCGCGTTCTTCGTAGCTGTCCTAGTGTTCTCCTCGCTCATAACGTCCGTCGCCATGTTCCGGGGGATGACGCAGTCACTAGCAACGACGGTGAGGTGGGAGGGGATCATGGCGAATGAAACTGCGTTCTCGCAGAAACCTGTAAGCCTTAACGTCGCCATTAATGAGGTTGAGGAACTAGCTGAGCGTGCAGTGGGAACTCATAAAGCGCTAATGAGTGACTCCCGAGTCAATGACTCCGTCACGTACTTCGCCATCGCCTTCACCCCTCCCTCCCGAGGGGGTAACCCTTCGAGCGAGTGCCCCGACCTTATTGATTTAATGACTTCTGTTGGGGTGCTCGTTGTTTCAGGCATTAACTTGAACGACAGCTACGTCATCTGGTACCCGCACGCAGGGCAAGGATACGCTACGAGAGTGTACGTGAGTGGAGGCCCGCAACTCGTTAACTGGACGTTCGCGAGGACCGTTCTAGGGATCACGCCGCGGCTCCCGTCGCCCGAAGTGTCTAAGGTTCTTAACGATATCGTAAGTAACCCCTCGATCCCCATAACTAGGAGGGCAGGGTTCTTCTCCGTAGTAACTAACGTAATTGACCTAGGACTTAACGCGATGGTCTACGTAGTTACTACCCCAGACCACGTAGACACTGTGTTAAAGTTGCTCAACACCTTAGGGAATGCTTCAATAAAGTACTGTGGTGGGGCACCATTAGTTAGGTTCTCCTACTTGGTTGCGTTGGTTGATCTAAAGCCTAATTCCTACTTAAACCCAGCCTCAATATCGGCTAGCATAACCGCGGCTAAGGTCGTGGTTAAGAACATAGGTAGTGAGGCTGGCTTCAAGATCACGTCGACTTACCCCATGGAGAGGAAGCTCTCTGCCTTCACAAGCCTAGAGGGCACTATGCGCGTCGGAATAGTATTCGGGTTAGTGCCAGTCGCCCTCATACTGATTGCCGCGATCCCCTCAGTATCCGAATCCGCCATACTGAGCGTTAGGAGGGTGATCGCGCTCGTAAGGCTTAGGGGGGCCTCACCGGGTAGGCTCAAGCGCTGGATATGGGTGACGACCATAGGTTCCGGTATTGCCGGCTTCCTCGTAGCTTGCGGTGTTTCATGGCCCATTTCCGGGATCGCGTACGGTAACTACTCCCTAGCCCTAGACGTGTTGTCCGACCCAGTATTCCTAGCCGCGTCCATGGTTCTCACGGCAATTACCTTATCATATCTTGCGTGGAAGGCGAGTAAGGTGGCCGCTGCCCTACCGCCTAAGGAGTCCCTCAAAACCACCTTAACGCCTGAAGCCCTCCTAGAGCCCCTTAAGATGGGTAAGTTCGGGTGGTTCTGCCTGGGTGTTGGCCTTTACTTCGTGATCACTGGCTTCGCAGGGTTCTCGGCTCAGACCGCGTTAATGAATGCCTTCATGTCGGGGCATGCTAGCTTAGGCACGATCATAGGATTAATAATCCTGTCAACCATAGAGAGTATCCTCAAGCCCTTCGCACCAGTAATGCTTGCCTACGGCTTCGCTAAGCTAGTTACCGTGCACTACGATGTAATCGTTGGTAAGGTGATGAGTGCCGCCACCGCTGGCGGGAAGTACGGGTTAGTTGCTAAGGGCTTAGCCATGGTTATGAGGAGGAGGGCCGCCGCAACGATGATGTTAGCGGTCTTCGCTCTAACTCTAATGACTCAAGCCCTCATACTCACCTCTGCTTCTCAGTCAGTTCTTGACACATCTGTAACGGCGTCGGTGGGGGCCGAGGTACTCGGCATTAAACACTTGTTTAACGCGTGGCCTGACTCAGCCGTGAACGCGTTGATAAAGGCTCCAGGAACACGTGAGGGATGGTCGGCAGCAGCGCTTGGGTGGGATGGGGAGGTTAGCGTTAACAACACTGTATTCGATGTCGGCGTGATTGTTGTTTCGGATCCGGAGGCGCTATTGCGTAACACGTACTGGTACCCTGAGTGGGGGGTCGGGAAGCCTTTTGACGAGGCGCTGAAGTCACTTAAGCCTGGTGAGGCGCTTTACGTAGTTCCCCAGCAAGTTAGTTCCGTATCAGCAAGTCGGTCGCTGAGGGTTGGCGAGAGCGTGAGTGTCTGCATCGACCTTGAATGCAAGATAATGATTAAGGACGTGAAAATAGCTGGCATAGTTAGGGGCTTCCCGGGAAAACCATACCTAGCGCTAAGCAGTGTGGGTAGGTCAGCAATAGTGCTTGGACCGTGGGCGCTTGACGCGTTAAGTAAGGCTACGCATGAGGCCTCCGCTAAGGGTGAGCAACTACTGTACCCTGAGTTCAGGGTAGCGGTCTTCACCATGAATGCCTCCAAAGCCTCGGTGCTCGCGAGTAAAGGCTACTCCGTGGCCAAGCTACGGGAAATAATGTCGAGCCCGCAGTACAAACTAACGGAGCTAATATTCGGCGGGTCCACCTCATCACTGGCTGAGGCCTCAGTCATTCTCGCCCTCTCCACCGCGGTCGCCGTGATAGTGGCGTGGACAGTCAGCAGGGAAGTAAGCAAAGTATACGTGCTACTCAGGTTAAGAGGTGTTAGCTCGGGAGGCATAACTAAGGTCAACCTCCTCCAATGGGGCATAACGTCACTAATAGCCGCGTTAGTCGGCGTGGCGGCCGGAGGGGCACTAGGTTTAGGGGCGACGTCAACGATCATCGGGTCGGGAGCGCAGTCGATGATCCTGTCCCTAATGGTGGGTGGTACGGGTGTT
>Ga0256842_1003421_pt1 | contig 10571 bp, 16 predicted proteins | sample 4559240metaG_FD_185973 | JGI IMG/M metagenome (GOLD analysis project Ga0256842, IMG submission 185973) | Hydrothermal vent microbial communities from Guaymas Basin, Mexico - 4559-240 | ecosystem: Environmental > Aquatic > Marine > Hydrothermal vents | place: Mexico: Guaymas Basin | collected...
ATAACTACCTACAATAGGATTATGAGGTAACTCCTTAACTTTACGTCTCGCCTTCATCAAATCATCAAGGTTAACAGTGATAGGTTTTAAACTTGCGTAGAAGAACAATTTACGTGCTAAAGTATGCAATCTATCATAAAATTCCTCGTTACTTTTACTGTCGTCTATCATCATGTTAACAAGTTTTTTAGCTGATTTCTTAGTCAAAACTTCATTAAACCTAACATCAGTGAATCCAGCCCATTTGTTCAATAACGCTACACCATATTTATAACGATTACCATTAATCACAACTTCACTAATATCAAATGTCTCAGGCAGTTCTTGAAGTGACTCTATCTCAACAGTTCTACCGGAAAACTCTTCCGTAGTTAGACGATAGCCACCTACAATCATTTCGTGACGTATAGTATAAAGAGGATTATCATTGTGGTCATATCGGGTAAATTGTGTTATGTGACATTTCATTAAATCGTCCGATTCGACACGTGCAAACCACATTGTATCTTGTACGAAAACGCCATCAGCTGTCGCAAATGTATAGTAATCTTCTACAGTGAAATCGTAGCCAACTGTTTTTGTTGGGTCATATTTTATATTAACTTCAAAAGCTGGTATCAGTATCAGTTCATTATCTCTATACTGAATAAGTGCGTATTTTTCTGGACTCTTTGTAATGTCAACAGGACGAATCTTCCTGTACTTTTGATTTTCGTAGTCATAAACGACAAGAGAATGATCTTCGGAGACCCAGAAAGTTTCAAAAGCAGGATGTTCTACACGGTACATCTTAATATTCTCATGCTTACTGTACTCGAGAATACGCTTTTTATCTACTTTTCCTGTTTTTAAATCAATAGCAAGTATGTAAATGTCTTTGACAGGTTTATAACGTGTTACTTTGACCCCATTATCTTTGACGTATTCGTCAATCTTTCTAAAAAGTTTCATAGGCTTATTATAACACAACTTTACAAAATGTCACGATTTTCCTCGCTAGAAACGAATATCTATAGTACAAACGAACAACCGTGTTGAAGTCAATTCATATTACACTTGTCCCAAGAACATGTCTAAAACAATCTTAACCGTTTGAGCAATACGTCTTATTTCCCATTGAGCTTCTGGTGCACTACGTTTAGACACAAAATCTTGCCATACGAATAATGGTCCAGACGCCATTAAAGTAGTGCAAGAACCAGTAGGTGCAATAAACCTAGCATCTTCGTTAGGCACCCTGTTTTTGAAATATGTATACCACCTCGAACTTTCTTCGATTAATTTGTAGTATGTGTCAACTTCATCCTTACCAAGTCGTTTGATACTTTCTGGTAACACTACATTATCAACTTTAGTGTAACGATGTGACCTTTGAGAAAAATTCAACCATGTATGTCTTACCCATTGGTGTGTACACACACGACTGATATTATAGGCTATCACAACTAGCCAACCGTAATCAGGAATATCGTAATATATCAGAAACAGATATCTATCAGACTTGACAGGCGCTGTACTAACTTCAATTTTATCCTTAGTTAAATCAGAATAGAACATTTCTTGCTTAGGTTTTGCACATGGTTGTCTTATTAGCACATCTTTATGTCTAATATTTAAAAGTTCAACTAGATGTCTTGCATTTGCTAACACATATTTACTTCCTTTACAGTACCACACTTTATACGGTAGCTGATATCCTAGAGCCTCCAATATTCTCCACTTAAACGACTTCTTAACCAAAATAGGCGTGTGAGCAAAAACGCTATGATGGCCAGCTTTTGCAAGTCTCTGCAGTAATTCAAAACGTTTAGTCAAATCAACAATTCTGCTATCTTCGTTAATTAGTGTAAGCGGATCTTTGCTTGAATAACAGATACGAGCACCTAATATGGAAAGTAGATAACGGTCATCATATATTGTGTAATCAGAATGTTTAAAAATGTTGATAATGGTGTCACGATAGTCGTTAAGATTATAAATCATAGTAGCTGCCTCATAGTGAATATTTCTTATAGCAAACCCTCAAGTACAAACAGAACAGTATTTGGAGTTGAAAGTCGTTATCTCGGAAATAGTTAAACTATCATTTTCCTGCAGTATCAGGCGTATACTTAACCAATTCGATTAACTTCTGATCTAGCAATTCCTGAATCAGCTGGTCATGCGGATAGTCTTGTTCGTAAATAACTTTGACAATACCTGTGTTTATCAGTTGCTTTAGACACCAATAACACGGTTTATGTGTACAATATACCCAGGCACCATCTAGCTTAATACCATGTCTAGCTGCCTGACATATCAGATTACTTTCCGCATGAACTGCACGACATAGTTCAAAACGTTGACCAGAAGGTATATCCTTTCGCAAACAACCTAATTCAGAGCAATGTTTACTCCCTATTACAGCACCATTGTACCCTGTAGCTAATATTTGTTTAGTAGTTGGGTTAATAGCTATGGCACCTACTTGACGTTTTATACAAGTACTTCTAGTAGCAACATCTCGTGCTATCTGCATAAAGTATTGATCCCAAGATGGGCGATTTGTAATATGACGTTCATTGTGTAATTCTTCGATAATCATATCGGAACTTATCCTCCTTTGAACTAGTTGTTGTTTAGTAAAGTCTCGTATCTTTATCTCGTGTAGTCGTTGTATGTAAAACTATAAATCTCACCTACGTGTTATGTCATATGTCTTATTAACGATCTATCGAGAATTATAGTTTTTAGGAGGTGAAATCGTTATGTATAGTATGAAAGAGTTTTGTAAAAAAGTTGGACTTCATCGTACAACAGTACTTAAACTTGAAAAGATGGGTATCATTGAGCCTTTGCGTACACCTGGTGGTGAACGTCGATTTACAGATGAACATGTTCGTCAAGTATATGCTTATTACGGTAATAAGAATATTGCTAAAAAGGAAAAGAGAGTCGTTATATACGCTCGTGTCTCTACACAACATCAGAAGGACTTCCTAAAGAATCAGATCGAAACTTGTAAACAATTTGCCTTAACTCGTGGTATGACAGTTACAGACGTTATTACCGACGTAGCATCTAGTTTTAACTTTAATCGTAAGGGATTGAAACAATTGCTAGACCTCGTTTTCAGTTACGAAGTATCACACGTTATAATCTTCGACATAGATAGATTATCACGTATAGCGTATAATCTTTTCGAAAGCATCTTCAAACGTTATGGTACTGAAATTATAGTAGTTGACAGAACGTTAGATACTCCCGATAAGATCGACGAGATAACACAAGAGTTAGTATCCTTTATACATTATATAACATCTAAAATTTATGGTAAAAGGAGATATAAATCAAAACTACAAGAATTTGTCGAAACACAACCCGTAGAAATGAATCATGATAAAGAAGACACTAACAATTGAACTGAGACGAAAATCGACATATCGCAAAGTACGAAAAATCAGCAAATACTGTCAGACGTATAAGAATATCTGGTACTCAATTTTTAGGTATCTACGCAAACGCAATCAATTTGACTTAAAACAATTTAACTCAGTATCAAAGCTAAAAGCATTCTTAGACAGTAATTGCGACGATGATTATGTACAAGAAGCCGTTAATCACCTCAGAGATTTATATTATCGTTTAATAGGTGCAGATACATGCAAATCACTACACAAAGAAATTGTTCAAGAGGTGAGATCATGGGCTGGTAAACGTAGAAACGGTGATAAAAGAGCCAATTTGCCAAAAGTACGTGATGTGAATAGGTTGTACAAATATACGCTCAGTGTTAACCCAAACATGGTACACGACAAAAGACAAATCGAGGGTAAAATAGCTGTACGTTTAGGTAAATCCGTAGGTGCTATCAAAATACCTGTTCCGGAATGGCTTAGAGATGCCAAAATACACATCAAAATAGGTTTTGTAGAAGATTGTCCTGTCATTATATACTTAACATACGAGACTGTAGAACCTAATAAGTTACAAAATCTAAATCCCGAATTCTTTGTCAGTATAGATCTTGGTGTTAATAACCTAATGACGTGTTATAGTAACCATCCTAATCTTAAGACCTTTATATACAGCGGTAAACCGCTGAAGACTGTTAATCAACTTGTCAATAAGTTAAACGCTGATAACTCGCTATCTTTAAGAGACAAACGCCGTTTGTGGAGATGGCGTGATCGTTTCATCACTCACTATATGTACACCGTTGCTAATCATTTCGTAGACATCGTTGAACATTTTGATATTGGTACTGCAGTGATGCCGCAGAAAACAACTGAGCTATATCAACAGAAATCAAAGATGTCTAAACAATCTAATCAAAATACTCGTATGATCCCTTTAGGTAAACTAAGACAAATACTAATCAGTAAATTAGAAGAGAAAGGTGTTGAAGTAATATCAAAGATAGACGAATCATATACATCGTCTGTTAGTATATATGACCAGAATAACCTAGTTCAAATAATTAAGAAGAATTACAAAGAAATAACCGTAAATCCGGCAACCTACCGCAGAAAAGGTCTGTTGGTAGACCATCGGTACGGTTGCCGGTTACACGCTGATGTTAATGGAGCCATCAACATTGCTGTTAAACACTTCGGTATGATTGTACTTCGTCAACTTTTCACGTATAAATATTACAACGTAAAACTACATAATCCAATTGTCTTCCGCAATCTGACAAGCCTCCGGTCCCCTCTGGACAGATTGTCCATGGGACTACGAGAGGTTGCCCAGGACCACCCTGGCGTAGGACCTCTGGAAACTATGGGAAACTATGTGTTCCTATAGGTTGAAGGAGGTCCTAAGGGTTTAACTGATGTTCACCTTAACTTTAACAGACTCAGGTTTTCCAATCTTAACGATGAGTAACCCGTTAATCATCTTGGCATGTATATCTTCAGGGTTAACGTCAAATCCAATGTACACATTGTGATTAACTTCGAGTGGACCAATCTCGTCAATTACTTTCTTGCCTGTTACATACAAATATCCGTTTTCAAATGTAATGTCAATCTCATCTTTGTCAAAACCAGCACAATCAAATACGTATATATTGTTACGATGTTTTAAGCGTGTAAACAATGACTTAATGTCATCGAAAAACCTGTCAATGTACTTGCCTCTGACTTCTTCATAGGTAGTGCTGAACATATTGCTACCTCCTTTTTGAAGTTTAATTCCTTATTAAACACAATAACAATTTGTATAGATATTCTTTCAAAAAGGGAGGTGTCGTTATGTGGCTGGACTTAACTAAATCCACTATCTACGACCCTGTTCTCGTAGTCCATTCAGGACCGGAACATAAGTTATGGAGCCAAGACGGCGCAGGATTTGACGACTAAACTTCTCCCTCAGGGGTCCGTACAGGACCCCTGTCTCTTTTTGTATTTTCGTCACTCTCTAAGTAATAGAAATCTATAGTAAGTAATGCGTACTTACTCATTAATGTGTCATCTTTTCCTTTTGTTTTTACTTTCACAATACGACGTAATAACTATAACATCAACTGCAATAGAATTCGCGATAGATTAGAATCATCTAACCGAGTAAGATACTGCTCAGTATGTCGCACCAATAGAACTTCATTTGTATCAGTACAAAAACCTACTAATTTACCATCATTCCATTCAATCGGTTCATCGAGCCAAATCCAGTTATCCTTAATATCTATACACAGAATTGTGCTCTTATTCGCATCATAACTTACAGGAACTAAACATGTATCTGTCAATTCGCTACCCAAAGTAGATAAAATATACGGAATCACAATATAGTGGTAAACAATTGGATAAAATCGTATAGACTTGTCTTGCTTAATGATTTCTACATCTTCCACATCCAATCTGTGTTGTGTGTATATGTGACTTGGAAGTAGATAGACGTACTTATCATTATACTTAGAATTTGCCGTCAGTAGACCTATGGCTTGCCAGTGTTTACTAGATTCACACTGTGTTTCAAACAAATACGTATACAATAATGGTGTAGACGAAGTATATATGTGACTTGGAATATACGATATACAAATACTGCGCGGTGTGATCGACAAATTGCTCGGCAAGTTTACATGTTTTACCATTTTTAAGAAACTTGTTTATTATTCAACAAATTAGATGTAAAACAGCGTTTAAAATATCGCGTCACTTACTGTCCCTTAACAAATATCAAGAGTCTTCAACTTCACTACACACATCATCCCAAAATAGATGTCCCTCAGGTGTACTTGCCCAACGAAATGCACGATCGATTGGATCGAAAGTTTCACGATAAACTTCACCTGATCCCGCATAAGTCACACGATACCAATTATCACACATTGTATTGATAGTCCACTTGTATTTATTATTGTGTAAAATATTTAACACCTTTACGAAAAGTGTTACGTTAAATGTATGTATACGCCAATCAAAACGTTTAATTTCCTCACGTATATAGGACTTGTCAACTGCAATAGTTGGTCTACGATTAAAATACAACAACTATACCTCCTTAGCACAATCTACTCTAAACACATTCTAAGTATTTATCACATATCACACCCCAAAACTCGTAACCTTCAGGTGTACTCCTCCAATAAAACATGCGACCGATTGGATTAAAAGTTCCACAACATGATGTATCTAAGCCCGCATAAGTTACACGATACCAATTATCGCACACTATGTTAATAGCCCACTTGTGTTTGTATTTGTCTAAGATATTGAACACCTTTGTGAAAGTTTTCACATCAAACGTGTACTTATGCCAATTACAACGTCTAATTTCTTTACGTATATAGGATTTATCAACTACAATAGTTGGTCTACGATTAAAACGCACAATTAGACCTCCATTGAAAACTAACGTATCTTTAAGCTCTTCAGAACATCGTATAACATATCTGTCCTACGTTGTATCCGTGTGCCATAAGTATTCGTCATGTATCTCACTCCAAAATCGATGTCCTTCAGGTGTACTTGTCCAATGAAATACACGGTCGATTGGGTCAAAAGTTCCACAACAAGCTCCATCTGCTCCTGCATAAGTCACACGATACCAATTATCACACATTATATTGATAGTCCACTTGTATTTATATTTGCCTAAGATATTCAATATTTTCGCGAAACTCACTGTACCAAACGTGTATTTACGCCAGTCGCAACATTTAATTTCTTTGCGTATGCAAGATTTGTCAATATAAGGCTTTTTCAATATGACAAGACCAGTTGGTCTACGATTAAAGCGCACAAGTACACCCCCCTTAGAAAACTAACGTTTCCTTAAGCTCTTCAGAATATCGTAAACGTATCTATTCTAAACCATATCTATGTATCATATATTCATCACACATATTGCTCCAAAACTCATATCCCTCAGGTGTACTTGTCCAACGAAATACACAATCAATTGGATTAAAAGTTTCACGATAAATTTCACTTTGTCCTACATAAGCCACACGATACCAATTATCACACACTGTGTTAATAGCCCACTTGTATTTATACTTACCTAAGGTGTTTAACGTCTTTGTGAAAGTTAGCATATCAAATGTATATTTATGCCAATCGTAACGTTTAATTTCCTCACGCATGTAAGATTTTTCAACTGTAATAGTTGGTCTACGATTAAAACGCACAATTAGACCCCTTTGTTAAGAGTTGGTATGATTCCTACATTATCTACTACACTTTCTCTCCGCAATTTAGAACATCTGTATAATTTTCTGATACACTTTAAAAGCTTGTTCTTTGACCCTACGACTACGCGAAGTACAAATTATCTCTTCCATAAGTTCCAGAAGTCTTGCTTTTTCAAATTGTGACATATCATCAGGTATAATGAACTTACCCTGTTTAAACTTTTTATATTGTTCAGGGGTGAGAGGTAGTTCAAGACAACTAAGCCTATCATAGTATCTGTTTAGTGCAATAGCAAGTAAGTTAAGCATGGTTCCAACAAACTCCTCAGTAGTATTTCTTACTCTGTTATTCTCTTTTTAGCTAAGTTATGTAACAGTGAACACTAAATTATCCACAGATAAAGAGACGACAGTAATATTCGTCATCACAAGTAGTGTGAATAACATATTGAACGATAGGATCCAAATCGTGATCATATTTAGTTACGTAATAATCAACGCCAAATCGTTCACAAACGAATATATTACCATAGGTATCGACGGTAATACCACAAGATCCGCCAATCCAGTCACTATCTGTTTGCGTAATTGTCGATGAATTAGCATGCCGAATCGTTCTCTCCCCCAGACTCTTCAAGGCATTATATAACACAATCTACTCTAAACACATTCTAAGTATTTATCATGTATCTTATCCCAAAACAACATCCCCTCGGGTGTACGTATCCAACAAAATACGTCATTAATCGGATCAAATCTGGTGCAAATTGTATCACCTATCCGATACCAATTATCACATGCTACATTGATAGCCCATCTGTATTTGTGCTTACCTAGGACATTCAGTGTTTTTGTAAAAAGGGATATATTAAACGTGTATTTATGCCAATTACGCGACTTAACTTCTTCACGTATATAAGATTTGTTAGATGGAATACGGGCACTTGGTCTACGATTAAAACGCACAACTGCACCTCCTCGGAAAAATTACCTATATCTACTAAGCTATCATTTCTCTCGATAACCATCACCCCCGTTGTGGTGTACAACTGATTAACTTATTTCGCAAACTTGTCACTTTTTAGTACATATCTATAAGAATTCTGAGGAACTCTCATCTCTTCAGGCGAGTTCTTTGTTTGGTTCTTCTACTACATAATTCTCCAGATCTGCAAGATGACAAACAAACTCTTCATCATCAACCCAAATTTTTACGACCCCAAATATTGTATCACCATCCATATCAGCATTTTTAGGTTCTACTGCAGTCGGTGAAATACACAACGCATCTGCATCTATGAAATCTACCACATCTACACCAACACAACCAAAACGCCATAAAGTGGGTTGTCGACCAAAGAGTACACGCTTCTTTTGAGCTCGTACTTTTGACCAGTCAAGTTTATCGTAATCACCTTGTTTCAGAATGCGTACAGCAGTACTGACATGTTCACCTCTGTCTAACATTTGTCTTATCAACTCTGGTGACCACAGTTTCTTTGCTTCTTTTGGCAACCGTATCTGATAAGTCTTCAATGAAGGATCTGGGATAATAACAGCACGACCAGAGAAATCGATAGTACATCCCATCAAATCCCAACGTATCAATCCATATTTACCAGACAACATCTCTAAATACTCTTCGACAATCTGAATAAATAGACGTTGTAAACGTTCTGCATCCTGATCAAGAATAGCGTAATCGTCAGACCATTCTTCAGTACACTCATCCAACATAACACCATAAGTACGTTTTAATGTCTGACAAAGACGTATCAATGCAGCATACTTCTTGTTAACCTGACCAACAATTGCCTTGTCCTTTATTTTAACAATAGGACGAACTTCAGGATCTAAAACGATAACATACTTTGTGAAATAAGGTTCAGGATCACGATCATTTCGTTTTAATGCATGCCAATAGGAAATTGGCCCATATAACTTAAAGTCAGGTGATGCCGGTACCAAACGATCACGATTTTTATACGCTCGATATCTTAAAACAGGTATCGGAAGTTCTATAACAGCGTGTCCTTTGTAGTAAAACAGAGAGCCGTATGAATTATCGTATCTGGGTGATATTATTTTAGGTAACTTTTTAACGTCAAGCATTGCTGTCATAATTATAACCCGAAAATTGTAATTCGACAAGTGGTTACTTTAGGGATTTTTCAAGTTCTTCGTCAATATCTATATGTGGATCGAACACACTGCCAGTAACGGATAATTGCGCTATCATTTTGTACACCTTATCGAAATCTCTCTCGTACAAATATTCGTATACCTCTTCAACTCTATAAGGACAATTCTTAAACAAATCTGCCAGTGTGATGTCCACTTGTCTGGCTAAGTTGTAACTCTCATCAGAAAGCTTAAAAGAGTAACAACTGGGGAAGCGAAGAAAGATAATCAAATCGTAGTTAATTTCTTTTGCAAGTTCGAGTAGTTTACTACAAACATACTCACGTTCTCTAGTGGTTCCAGGTTTCATTACTTTGATATAGGCAATAACATCGTAGATAGACCGGTCTGCAATAAAATTTGGTGTCGTTTTATGTAAGTAGTATGTAGAATATCCGAGAGCACACTCAAAAATGTAGTACGCATACCTATCAAGGTCTTGTAAAGGATGTACGCCTGCTAGGTCACAAATTTCCTGGGCTAATTCTGGTACAGTTGTAAAAGTAAGTTTTTTGGAAAGGTGTCTGACGAGTGTTGTTTTCCCAGTGCAATGGGAACCGGAAATAGCCACTTTCATATAATACTACACCTCATATAAAGCGTTAATAATTGCTTCTTCTGGGGTTAAGTATTTAATATACTCAAATATTTTGTCGTGACTTCCTCTCCCTACTGAAGTAGGGAGCTTCCCGCTTCAGCGAGGGATAATTCCCTCTCCACGGGCGTTACTTCCCCGCAGCCCACGGGTAGGGCAGACTTCAACGGGTCT
>Ga0256842_1003422_pt1 | contig 10563 bp, 8 predicted proteins | sample 4559240metaG_FD_185973 | JGI IMG/M metagenome (GOLD analysis project Ga0256842, IMG submission 185973) | Hydrothermal vent microbial communities from Guaymas Basin, Mexico - 4559-240 | ecosystem: Environmental > Aquatic > Marine > Hydrothermal vents | place: Mexico: Guaymas Basin | collected...
TTTACACATATTGTTTATGGAACCCCAAATACACCAATCAGTAGTTCCTGAATAAATGACGATGGATAAAACAAAATTGAGTAAAAGTGTAGCAAAAACAATTGTGAAAAACGTGTTTCTTTTTAACAAGTCTCTGGAAGATGCGAGGAATAATGTAGAAAGTAAGGGAGGTATGAAAACATTTATTCTATAAGAAATTTTGTAATTTGCTAGAAGCAAGAGAAAGAGAATTAAAAGTGGAACTCTCAGCTCTTTTTTCCAAATGCTGGCAAAGAAAGTAAAGAAAATTAAAACAAAAAGAAATTGATAATCGTTGATCAGTCCATCTATACCAAATTTGATCAAATAACCCCATTTTTGTGGGACAACTTCATTAGGAAAGCCATACTTTACAAAAATTGGTAAATAAAATGGAAGGGATAATGTAGCAGAAATTAGTGAAATTAGGAAAATATTTTTTACTAATCTTTTTTCTAGTTTAAAGTTGTTGAAAGAGTAAGCATACACCGGAAAAACGAATAGGTTAAGTGGGTGTACAGAAAAACTTAGAGAGAGTGGTAGTGAACTTATGAGTTTGGATTTTTTTGAAAGAATGAAGAAAAGGACGGATAAATGAAGCAAAAACCACGAGAAAGTGTGTAAAGTACCTGAAATGCAAGTCAAAAGTGTGAAATTGAGTGATGTCAAAATTAGAAAACCTACCAATCTTTCTTTAAAGCTTCTGAAGTTTACAAAAAGCAAATAAGTTGTTGCAGCATAAAGGAAAACTATGAAATAGTGAAGTAATGTAGAAAGATAAATAAATCTTTCTTGCACAAGCAAATTGGTTAGGTTAGCACCAAAATCAAAAAACGCTGGCGGATAAGCAAAATTTCTTCCTAAATAACTTAAGTCATCGAAAAAGAAAACTGTCCCATGTAAGAATGTATTATCTGTATTTCTAAGATAGTATGGCCACCATGCATCAAACTCACCTATGAAAAATTTTAGAGAGAAGACATAGGCCAAGAAAAACAAAGAAACTATCAAAGCTTCTTTTTCTATAGAAGTGCTAATAGAAAGTTTTATCCTTCCAAAAATTTCTGTTAAAATGGTTAATAGAAGAAGCCAAGATAAGATTCTTGGGAATAGGGAGTTTGACAGGGATTTTACTTGAAAATCCAAGCTCAATATTAAAAATACCGAAAAAGAAATGATTAGAAACCTTAACAGAGGTGAATATTTGTCTGTCAAAAAGAAGATGATAATTATAGAGAAAATGATTACAAAAGAAAGAAATAGGTTTTCTGAATAATTTCTTTCGAGAGGTAACAATTGAGAAGCTGAAACATTTTCAACACTTACTGTTACTTCTTTGCAACCTTCTGGTACTATTTTTTCAAAAACTGTGATTGTATTGTTTTTTGAATCAAAAAAATAGAGTGGTGTTATCTCTTTGTTCCCAAAGGTTATTTTTACTGGTAGATATTCTGAACAAGAGAAATTGTATAAAACATTAAAATGAAGATAAATTATTCTTCCATCCCTTTTCAAACTGATGTTGGTAATGTTTTCTACTCTATTTCTACATTCGTGAGCTACTTTTATAGAGGTAAAAGTGAGAAAAAGATTCGAACAATTAATTTTAACCTTGCTACTGTTTTCAGAACATGAATGCAGAGATATCTTATTCAACTCCTTGTTTAATTCAATTATAAAACTACTGTTACCACATGTTACAGTACATATTGTTTCTCTTGTTGAGAAAACTGTAAAGTTAAGAAACCTATCATACTCCTTTGGATATTGATAAAGATATATGTGCGATTCTTGAGGAATATGAAAATAGTTAAAGTTAATCTGAGAAAATCTTGTGAAAATTAGGTAAAGGAAAAACACTAGGATTAATGAATAAGTGAGGGTCTTTTCTCGCATAATTTAAATTCTATGATGTAATTTTAAGTATGAAAAAAATTCCAAAAGAAGCTTATTTTATCATAGCTGGTATAAGCATTGTACTGTATTTGGCTGGTGTTTTTACAGGAATTTTAACTGAAAGATATCTTTCACAAAAAACGTTGGAAGAACTTCGAAAATTGAATGAAGAAATAAACAATTTAAGAGTTGAAACAGAAAATCTTCAATTAGAAAGTCTGTTGTTTCTTGCTTCACCTTCTGAAAAGAACTGCCAGATACTGAGCTCTTTGATGCAAAACATAGAAGCTGAGCTTAGGGAGTTTTGGAAAAAGCTTCCAGCTAGATTGGAAGCTTATGAAAAATATGGGCCGATAACAGCAGAGTATGAAGAGTTAAAAAGAAATTATGCTTTCGTATCGATAAGAGCATGGATTATTTCTAAAACTCTTAAAGAAAGATGCGATCCAAACATAGTTCCTGTGTTGTACTTTTATTCTAGGTACAACGCTGATGAATGTCTAAAACAAGGTTTTGCTCTAGACAATTTTAGAAGATACGCTAAAGAAAATGGAAAAATACCAATGGTATTTACTATAGATATGACTTTGGATGAGCCGATAATTAAAGTCATACTTGATTCTTATGGTATCACTCGAGCCCCAGCTGTAATTATTGATTCAAAAGTTTTTCAAGGATATACAAACGAAACAGTTTTATTTTCCGCCATTTCTTGAAAATAATACCTTAAAAATTTTCAGAACAGAAAAATCTCCCCACTTAGGTGTTTTAAACCATACCATTTTCATTCCAAGCAAAGCTCTCATAGCAGCTATAGAATTAGTTATAGCAAGTAAAACTCCTATAGTCATAGCTCCGAAAAATACACTCGGAAAATCTTTTGTCAAATTTTCTTTTTTCAAAGTAAATCCTAAAACTGCAAGAAAACCGCCAGTAGCTACGAAATAAAATACAAACCTGTAAAAATCTTGAAGCTCGAATGGTTTCATAGGCCCTAGTACCCATCCTAACTGACCAGTTAAAGTCATTAAAACAACAAAAGGTGCTATTAGATTTCCTCCTATAGAAGTTAGAAATATTATTAACTTTTGCTTTATGTTGAATGTTTTTGAAAACAGTATATCTCTCCAGTGTTCAACAAAAACTCTTGCTTGTCCATATGCCCATCTTGCTTGTTGCTTCAAAAAATGGAATAAATTGTAAGGGACTTCTCCGCCCGCTTTTAAATCTCCCATATAAAGGATTTTATAACCTCTCTTAAGCAAATTAACAGTAAGATCTGCATCTTCCGTTAAACTGTTTTCATTCCATCCACCAACTTCTTCCAATACATCCCTTCTCAATGCCATTGCCGTCCCACCCAAATAAGTTGCACCAGCTTTATGTTGAAGCGGAACCCAAATTCTGTAATATGCGAGCAACAATGCAGAAGCAAATTTTGTTACTAAATTCAAATCTTTGTTTATAACTTTTATTCTCCCTTGAACTCCCGCAATCTTATCGTCTGCTAAGAAAGGTTTTACTATTCTTTTGAGAAAGTTTTTTGGTGGAACCCAATCAGAATCAAAAACCACTATTATTTCTCCCTTAGAATATTTCATAGCGTTGTTCAAAGCTCCTGCTTTGAATCCCTTTCTATTATTTCTTCTCACAATCTTTATTTTTCCTTTAAAGCTATCGATTATTTTTTTCGTTTTTTCATCCGTGCTATCATCAGCCACAACTATTTCGTATCTATCCTTTGGATAGTCTAAATTCAAACAAGTTTTTATGCATCTTCCGACTACAGGATCGTTATACACTGGAAGCTGGATAGTAACAAACGGCCATTTCTTAATTTTGTTTCTAAACCTTAGCCTAGGTATTTTAATTCCAAAATTTAACAAGACCATAAAGTAGTAAACCATGGAAAGAAAGATTACTGGTAAAACAACTATATTGTAAATGAAGAGATTGATTTCATAAGGCGAAAGCATACTCTATTTTTTTCTTTTGAATTTTTTATTTCTCCAATCTTTTATGAAGAAAATAAGAGAGGAAATCAGATAAGAAGATAAAAGGAGGAAAATAACCCATAAAACTCCGCCAATATCACCTTTCTTTAACGGAGAACCTAAAGCACTAATTACATGCAGTGGGTTTAGTAAGTTTTCCACATACTTTAGAATAAAAAATTTGCATGAAGATGAATTTTCGTAACACCAATAAAACCAATCTGATACAGAATACAGAAGAACGAAAATTAGATAGAAAGTTATAACCTTTCTATAATCTGGTTTTAGCAACTTAGCTACAAACTTCATTTATATCTATCCCCATGGCTAAAGTAAGAAATCTAACAGTAGCTAAGTCCATCCCATCTGCATCTTTCCCATATATGTAGATTGATGTATCTTTAATTACCACTTTTGTCGAATTTGAAAAGTCAGGGTGCACTAAAACTATTGCTGGATTTTCTTCAGAAGAATTAACAAGATTATAGTCTTCTATTTCTTTACCAGTAAATTTTGGTTTCATTGAATGTTTTGGATAGGTAAAATTAAGTAATTTAAACGTTATCTCAAAAGCCTCTGCTGCATAAATGCCATTAGATGATGCTGGCTTAAAATAAATCGTTACAGTCTTAACCCTTTTGTTAAACAAAATTTCTTCAATTGTTTTGTTTGTCTTATATTCTACAGGCACTTTAGTTGCTTTCTTTAAATCCTGTCTAAAAACAATCCTAATTCCGTCATAATAAATTACCTTACATTCTTTTGGTGAAAAAATTTTCCATAAGTAAACTCCTCCCAAAGAAGCTGATATTATTAAGAAAGCTATCAAAATCGCTTTTAGTTCTACTTTTATTTTCATAAAAAATTGTTTTCTCGAGAATCTTTTAATTTTTAACAGAACTTTACAAAAACAAAAAGAAAAAAGGAAGCCAGGTTAGTTAAACCTTGGCGGCTTTATTACAGAGCTGTTACAACTGGGCTGGCTGCTACAGTGGTATCTATCTTTACTGCGTTGCTTTCAATTCCGCTCAAGTATGTATCGTAGTTTTGTAATGCAGAGCATGCAACTCTTGTATCGGTACCCATGGTACCTGCTACTACCATAGCTCTGTGTCCGTTGAATGCATCGTCAACTACTATTATGTAAGCTGTGTTTGGTTTCCATGCTTCTCCTGGTGTACCGCCAGCACATGTGTATGTTTCATCCAATTTGCCATCGTCAACTAATTGTTGTACTAATGGGTTAGCACATGGACCTCCAACTAATATGAGGTCCTTATCAAGTGTTGCTGTATTAACTTCACTTGCTAATTTAGCAACTGGTGATGTTATTGTTACTGCTTCTTTGTAAGTTCCACCTGTTGAAACGGTGGAACCAAGCTTACCAACGTATACAAGACCTTTTTGTTGTTCTGCTGGTACTTTCAATACTACTTTATCTGAATCTGCGTTTGCTTTGATGTCAACTATCTCTGTACCATAGTCAGCAACTATTGTAAATTCTTTTTCACCAACTCCTGTACCATCATATATGACATCTGATGCTTCTGCTTCTTCAGCATTTGAACCTAACTTAACTTCTGTTGTTGTGTTTCTATAAGCCAAAGTTATAGTATCAGTTCCTCCGACTGTTATTGTTACATTGTCTAAAGATTTGTCGTTGACAACACCTATTTGGAAATTAATAGTAAAGTCTGTTGTATCATAACTTCCAGAAATTTGTTCTGTTCCATTAGCTATTGTCTTTGGATATCCACTTGCAACATATATTTCGTCACCATTACTGTAAGCAATTACCATGTGGCTTGCATTAAGCAAGAAGTATGCTGTCGAGTATTCTTCGTTATTGAATACTGGGTAATCAGCCGCTATTTTCAAACCATATAAGTTCTCTGCAACTGTGTTTCCAGCTTCGTCAACAACATCAATATCTGTAACAGGTTCAAATGTTAAAGTTGCAAAGCTCTTTACTGCAAGATCGTAGAGACCAACTTCAAAGTAATCGTTTGGTGCTACAACCTTTTCTCCAAACTTCAAGTACTTTTCTTCGTCCTCACTTGGTATGTAGGCTATAGTTATGTTGTGTAAACCACTGGCATCTGCACCGACATCAACCAAGTACCAGTTATCTTCTGGGAATTCACTATCAGATGATGTACCTTCATCTATTGTTTTGTCTACCTCTTCACCCACTACAAGCTTTGCTGTTATTGTACTTGTAATTGAAGATGCGTATACGCTCAAAGCTTTTACTTTTATCGTTTTTCCATCTAGTGTGAATTCTACAGGAGTTCCTGTCTCAACATCGTAAATATCTGTTGCTAATACATTTCCTTCGCTGTCTGTTACTTGAATCTTAACCCACTTACCTGTTTCACCATCTACTGCATAGAATTTGTATCCTTCGTATTCAACTGGTGTTGTGGCATCTGCAGTTCCTACAACACCAGTTAATATAGTAATTGAAGAATCTGTGAAGTTTGTTATTTGATACTCTTGACCGAATAATTTTATTTTTAGCGGTTTCTCTATGCTTAGCGCTTTATCAAATGGTGTGGCAAAGATGTATGCATATTTAATTGGTTGAGCTGGAGACAGGTCTAAGTAAAGTGTTCCATTGTATTTGACATAGTCGTTTTCAACCTTGACATTACTGTCAATGAGTACCTTTTCATATGTTGTGTATTCGTCACCACTGTAGGTTATTTTGCCTCTCCAGAAGTAAGGAACTCTTGTTTGTGTAAAGGCTGTTGTAACTAAATTACCTCCCAAGGTAACTTCTTGGGAGTGACCATTAACTTCTGTTGTTGTTACTCCTGGGACAGACTTCTCTTGATAGCTTAATGCACTAGCCAAGGTAGATGCAACATCTATAGCTCCAACTACATCGATTGGAGCTGCATTGTCACCGACTACAATGTAGTAGTTCGGTGTAGATACTCCATTCTCTACCTTGGCTAGGAAGCCTGGAAATTCACTTAACTTTGTTGCTCTAGCTAATGCTGGAGTTACTACTAAGCCAGCCACCAAGGCTAGCATTAATCCACTTATTATTTTGTTCTCCATTTTTTCACCTTTCTCAAACACCGCCACCTAGCCACTTAGGACTAGGTAGCGGCGCTTGGGATTTTCTAATAGAAGTTTATGATATCTAGTTATATAAAACTTTCCTGAAACAGTTTCATTTGTTTCATGAACTTTAAAATTTTTTAATTTTTTTATTCAAAAATCAAAATTTTTGCTTCTAAAAGTTTAGAATCCAAAATTATTCAATATTTCTTTTCAAATGAATAATATTTGCCCTTCCCAATCTTTCTATTTTAACAATCTTTCTTCTCTCCAAATTTTTCACTAATCTACTAACTTTTGCTTTTGAAAAATCCGTCTCTCTTACAATTACCTTTTGATTCACTTTCCCTCCATTCTTTTTGATTATGTTTATAACTTTTCTTTCGTCTGGATCCAAAATTTCTATCAACCTGACACCTCTAGATCTAATCTTTTTCAAGTAGGTTACAAAAATTGAAACCATTATTCCAAAAACCAAAATTATCAAAACAATCAAATACCTAGCATTAATCCCTTGAGAAGAAAACCCCTCAAAGTAAATCCTAATTTTTATAGGCTCTTGGGCAGTAACATCAGTCCTAGAAAATTTAAGGATTATCCTCTTTCCGTCAGAAAGTATTTGATCGGGCTTTGGAAATACAGATTCTCCCTCACTCAACCAATATCTTTCAGGTAATTTCACAAAAATAGAAAGACTACTAACATTCTCAAATACAGACAAATCTGCATCAAACACGTATTTACCTCTAAACTTTTTAACAACATCATCAGACCAAAACTCCAAATTTAAAGTACCCTTACTAAAGCCATCGCTAAAGTTACACTTTAAGACAGAAATCTCCTCAACCTCCATTTTACATTCAGCAGGAAAATTAGTTTCATAATTGAAATTGTAAGTTCTAAACGGCAAAGTCATTTCAAAATCTTTTCTCCTGCCTTCAAAAGTCAATATTAAATTAAATTTTGTAGAAAGATTTTGAAAAACTTCTGCATCCACCGAATAATAAAAAACTTTCCCTAAAGATATCTTAGGGAATATCAAAAAAGAAAGCAAAATAATCAAAAAAATAAACCTTCTTCTCATAATCCCTAATTGAAAAATTAGATTTTAATCCATTACTACATCTATCTTAATACCACATCTAGGACATCTTCCATGAACCAAATTGATCTCCTTTACTTCAAATTCCTCTCTTGCAATCAGTAAAGTTCTGCAATTGAAACAGTATGTGTTTTCATCAGGATGCTGTGGAACATTTCCTATATACACGTACCTAAGTCCAACACTTCTTGCTTCATCTATAGCTTTTTCCAAAGTTTCTAATGGAGTTGCTGGCAAATCTGGAAATCTTTCGTTCGGGAAAAATCTGACCATATGCACAGGTATCGATGTTCCTAGCTCATTTGATATCCATTGCGCAAATTTTCTAACTTCTGATAAATCATCTCCAATTTGCGGTATTATTTCATTCACTATTTCCAAATGCATTCTACTTTTGATTATCTGCTTTAAAACTTGCTTAATTAAATTGACATTTCTTATGTTAAGGAAATTAGAATAAAATCCTGGAGAAAGAGAAGCCTTTAATTTTACCAAAATCCCATCAATATATTTTGACCACTTCTTTACAGCAGCTGGATTAATAAGTCCCTGTGTAATTGCTATGCTTCTTATTCCCACTCTTTTTGCCGCTCTAGCAACTCTAAGCACATACTCAAAATGATAGGTTGCATCTTCTCCAAAAACAATAGTTTTTACTTTTTTCTTTTTTGCCATGTTAGCCAGTTTTTCTGGTAAAATATTTTTCCCGATTAACTCGTCTTCAGATTTAAAAATGCTTTCATTTTGCAAAAGCGAATCACCAGGTAGATAAACAAAAAAAGCTTTTGAGCCAGGAAGAAAATGGTAAATATGTGCTTTTTCTATTGGTGCAACTTCCGTAGCAATTACCTTTCCCCAGGCTAAAGTGTACAATTTCTCTTTTTTTGAAAAATAAAGTTTGCAAAAACCAGATGCGCCCTCTTTAACTAAACACTCCCTTATACAAACCAAGCACCTTATACCATTCTTTGTTTTTTCAAAAAGAACGGCAGGTCTATATTTCTTCTTTGATACCATAAAATCAATTATTATTTAGTTTTCCAAGAAAATATAGATTTCTGTCACAAAATTAATAGTAGTGCCCCGGTAGCTCAGTGGTAGAGCGGCCGCCTCGTATGACGATGATGACGCGGGCATCAAATGAAACCTATGATTAAGCGGTCAGAGTTCCAGAGAAAGCGGCAGGCCGCGGGTTCAAATCCCGCCCGGGGCTAAACCCCATTACATTAAGCTTCGAATAGTATACTTACAAATTTTCTTGAGTTCTAATTTCTTTTTCTTCAACTCCCTACCACTCGGATCATAGAGAAGAAATTCATCGCCATCATATCCATAAATTACATAGGCATGCCAATCAAAAAGAACTACTGAAGCTTTTCTCAACTGAAGGTCATTTTTTACTCCCTTTTCATCAAATTTCTTGGCAACCTTTACTGGCAAATACTTTTCCAGAAATTTAAGTTCGTCTTCCAAAAAAGAGTAATCCAAACCCACTCCTAACTTTTTCGCAATTTCTTTTGGATTTTCTCCAAAAATTGATGCTAGAGAATAAATTACACAACCTCCTCTATGTTTCTTAACCAAACGATTAATTTCTATTTTCATCAATGAGATAGAAACAACCAAAACTATTTATTTTTGTTAAAAATTACCCTTTCTTTACCTTTATTCAAAATTTTGATTCCCTCTTTGTCAATCCTTATTTTCATAAGATCGTATGCGACCCAAGAATTTGGAAAAACTTTTCTAGCTTCTTCTTCCAACTCACTCACATCTTGATATTTTCTGCTAATATGTGTAAGAATCAAAACCTTTACTTTTGCTTTTTTTGCTATCTTTGCAGCTTGCTTAACATCTGTATGATATTTCTCTTCTTCCTCTTCCAAAAAAGTCGCATCATGAATCAAAACATCTGCTCCTTCAGAAAGTTTAACTAAATTTTTACAAGGTTTTGTATCTCCGCTATAAACAACTTTAATCCCTTTCTGTATGTACCCAACTTCTTCTATTTTAATTTCTCTTCCTCTAAACTTGGCAACACCTCTATTTTTCAAAATTTTCAACCACCTTCCTCTCCTTAAACCAAGTTCCTTCAATTTATTTTCATCTATTCTCCACTTATCCTTCTCTTTCAAAGCATAAGCAACTGCTGGAACAGTATGCTTAACTGGAACCGACAAAATTTCATATTCCTTAGTTTCAAAAACTTTTGTTACATCAGAACCCTCAAAAGGAACATCAAAAGCTTTCACTTCAAATCTAGGCCTGTAGTATCCCAGAGAAAGCAAAATATTAACAAACCTTTTTGCTTCTGGGCCAAAAATTTCCAACTTATCTTTCCTTTTTTCTAAATTCATTGTTGCTATTAACGGTAAAAGTCCAGCAAAGTGATCTGCGTGCCAGTGAGTTATGTAAATTTGCTTCAAATCCATAAAACTTATTCCAGCCTTCATTAACTGCTTCTGTGTTCCCTCACCACAATCC
>Ga0256842_1003423_pt1 | contig 10562 bp, 10 predicted proteins | sample 4559240metaG_FD_185973 | JGI IMG/M metagenome (GOLD analysis project Ga0256842, IMG submission 185973) | Hydrothermal vent microbial communities from Guaymas Basin, Mexico - 4559-240 | ecosystem: Environmental > Aquatic > Marine > Hydrothermal vents | place: Mexico: Guaymas Basin | collected...
ATCCTGGTCACCGGCGGCGGCGGCTACGTGGGGAGCGTCCTCGTTCCCGACCTCCTCGCGATGGGGTTCGACGTGCGGGTCGTCGACACGTTCTGGTTCCCCAACGCCCTCCCGCGGCACCCGCGTCTCGACCTGGTCGAGGCGGACATCCGGGAGGCCGACGAGGGCTGGCTCGAGGACGTGGACGCCATCGTCCACCTGGCGGGGATGTCGAACGATCCGACCGCGGACTTCGCCCCGCGGCTCAACGCGGAACTGAACGTCCAGGTGACCCGGGAACTGGGCCGGCTCGCGGTGGACCGGGCGCGCCGGACCGGGCGACCCCTGAAGTTCGTCTACGCGTCCTCCTGCTCGATCTACTACTCGGACATCCGCGGCGCGTCCCCCGACGTCCAGGTCCTGACCGAGGACGCCCGGGTCGCCCCGACCGCGAACTACTCGAAGACGAAGCGGATGGCGGAGCTGAGCCTCCTCGACCTGGCGGCCGAGGAACCGCTCTTCTGCCCGGTGATGCTGCGGAAGGGAACGCTCTTCGGGCACGCCCCGCGGATGCGGTTCGACCTGGTGGTCAACGTCTTCACCCTGCACGCCTGGAAGCACCGGAAGCTGACCGTGCATTCCAGCGGAGAGGCGTGGCGCCCGCTCCTGCACGTGCGGGACGCGGCCGATGCGTATCTCTACTGCATGATCTCCCCGCCGGACCTCGTCCGGGGCAAGGTCTACAACATCCTGCGGAAGAACTACCGGGTGCTGGAGATCGCCCACTGGGTGGCGGAGATCCTCGAGGAGCACCGGGGCGTCAAGGTGCACGTCTCGCGGGACCGCAGCATCTCCTACGGCAACCGCAGCTACTACGTCTCCGGCGAGCGGATCGCCCGCGACCTCGGGTTCCGGGCGGAGCGCGGGACCACGAAGGCCGTCCTCGAGATCTGGGACAACCTCGAGAAGGGAGTCTACGGGGAGAATCCCGACGAGAACCCGGTCTACTTCAACATCCGGTGGTTCGAGCAGCAGGGGATCCGGGACGACAAGGTGAAGCCGATGGAGGCCCTCGCGGGGGTGGGAGCATGAAGGTCGTCGTCATCGGGGCGGCGGGCCAGCTCGGGTCCGATCTCTGCGCCGTGCTGGGGGAGCGCGCGGTTCCACTGACCCACCAGCAGGTGGACGTGAACGATCCCCTGGGGCTCCTCGCGGTGCTGCGGGAGACCCGCCCGGACTGGGTGGTGAACACCGCCGCCTTCCACCGCGTGGACGACTGCGAGCTCGATCCCGGGCGGGCCTTCCGGCTGAACGCGGTCGCTCCCTGGAACGTGGCCCGGGCCGCGGCGGAGGTGGGGGCGCGAACCTGCTTCGTCTCCACCGACTACGTGTACGGACGCGACGTGCCGGACCCGCGCCGGCCCTGGCTGGAGTCGGATCCGCCGGCCCCGCTCAACGTGTACGGCACCAGCAAGGTTGCCGGGGAGGACCTGGTCCGACAGGTCCAGCCGGAGGCCCTGGTCGTCCGGTCCGCCGGGCTCTACGGCGTCCGCGGCAGCGGAAAGGGCTGGACCTTCCCGCAGCTGATGCTCCACCTCGCCGAGACCCGGGGCGCCGTGCGCGTGGTCGACGACCAGGTGCTGAGCCCGACGTACACGGCGGACCTGGCGGCCGCGATCGTCTCGCTGATGGAGGATGGCGCCGCGGGGCTCTTCCACGTCGTCAACGACGGCCACTGTTCCTGGTACGAGTTCGCGAAGCGCACGTTCGAGATCGCCGGGGTCGAGGTCGACCTCGCCCCCCAGTCGACCGCCGAGGCGGGGAGACGCGCCGCGCGTCCCCCGTGGTCGGCTCTCGCCAGCGAGCGGCTCCCCCGGCCGCTCCGGCCGTGGCAGGAGGCCCTCGAGGAGTACCTCGAGAAGATCGGGAAGGTTCCCGCCGGGAGGACCCGATGAGCGCGTTTCCGGAAGACCGCATTCACCCCCGTGGCATCCGGGGCGTCTCCCTCGTCGACTACCAGGTGCACGTCGACACCAGGGGACTCCTCTGGGAGGCGATCCACGAGTCGGACCCGTTCGTCGAGCGGATCCGCCAGGTCTACCTGGTCGTCGACCCGGCGCCGATGACGATCCGGGCCTTCCACGCCCACGAGGAGCTGCACGACTGGTTCCACATCGCCCATGGCTCGGCGCTCTTCTGCCTGGTCGACGGGCGGGAGGACAGCCCGACCTTCCGGAAGGCGGAGAAGATCGTCCTGACCGCCCGGAAGCCCCAGCTCCTCGTCGTGCCGCCCGGCATCTACCACGGCTGGATGAGCCTCGAGCCGGACACGATCCTGGTCTCGATGGCCTCCCACGAGTACAACCAGCAGCAGCCGGACGAGCACCGGGTGCCGCCGGACCACTTCGACGACCTCTTCGGCGGCAACCCCTGGCGCATCGAGGCGAAGTAGCGGCTCAGGAGTCGTGGAAGAAGAGCACGTACTCGGGTGCGGTCTCGCGTACCCGGCGTGCGGTCGCCGCGTCGACCAGGACGAACTCCTCCGGGACCGAGTCCGGAACCTCGCAGATCGCGGCCTGGCCGTGCTCGAGGCGCCGGGCGATCTCCTCGGAGACCTCGAGGAACGGGATCTTCCGGTCCCGGGTGACGAAGTGAAAGCGGCGATTCCCCCGGACCCCGTCGGTGAGCGCGTGGTCGCGGATCAGCTGGGCGAGCTGGAAGAGCCGCTGCCGGCGCTCTTCCTCGGCCCGGCGGGCCGCCTCCCGCTTGCGGTCTTCCTCGCGGCGTGCCCGCTCCCGGGCGAGACGTTCCTCCTCGCGGCGGCGGCGCTCCTCCGCGGCTCCCTTCTTCCCGAGGCGGTTCTTCCGCGCCTTCTCCTCGTGGGCGATCTTCCGGGCCCGCTTGTCGTCGACGAGCCCGGCCTTCTTGAGAGCGTCCCGGAGATCGGACATCGCCTGCCTCCCGGCCGTTTCCGCGGGTTCGCGGTATGATCCCGGGGACATGATACCTCCCGCCGACAACAGCGCCGCCGCCCGCCGGGACCCGGCCGAACGGAAACGCGACCGGGAGATCCTCGCCGCCGTCCAGCGGGGAGACGCGGACGCGTTCGACCGCTTCGTCGAGCGGTTCGGGCCGATGATCTTCTCCTTCGGTCTCCGGATGTGCGGCAACCGGGAGGACGCGGAGGACGTCCTCCAGGAGACGCTGATCAAGGTCTACACGCGCCTCCGGACCCTCCAGGACCCGGACGCCCTCCGGGCGTGGCTCTGGCGGATCGTCGCGAACGAGTGCCGCATGAGCCGGCGGGGTCCGAGGGATCCCGGCCGCCAGGTCAACATCGAGGAACTGCTGGCGCCGCGGGAGGAAGGTGGCACGCCGATGGAGTTGCCCGATCCCGACGCGCCGGACCCGGAGGCGAGCACGATCCGGCTCCAGGACCGGGAACGGCTCGAGGAGGCGATCCGTAACCTTCCCCCGACCTACCGAATCATTCTGCTGTTGAGGGACTTCGAGGGCCTGACCAGCGAGGAGGTGGCCCGGGTCCTCGGGATCAGCGTCCCCAACGCGAAGGTGCGCCTGCACCGGGCGCGCCTCGCCCTCCGCAAGCTGCTGCTCGGTGCGGAACCGCCCCGGGCGGCGAAGGGGGCCGGCTGATGGACGACGCCCGTCATCCCGAGTGCGACTGCCTCGAGTGGCTCGAGACCCTCTCCGAGTACCTGGACGGGGACGTCGGCGAGGACCTGCTGCACCGGATCGACGCGCACATCGCCGAGTGTCCCCGGTGCGCCTGGGCGGTCGCCACGCTCCGCGAGACGATCGAGGCGTGTCGCCACGCCCCGCGCCCGTCGCTCGAGCCCTCGGAGCTGCGCCGCGTCGTCGAGCGGGCCCGGGAGGAGCTGCACCGCCAGGGAGTGCTCTGAGGCGGCTCCCGGCTCAGTCGTCCTTCCCGGGTTCCTGTTCCGCCTTCCAGGCCTCGAACGCCTCGAGATCCCGGAAGATCTGGTCCATCAGCTCCCGCGCGCTCTCGAACCGCCGCTCCTCCCGGTGCCGCCGGAGGAAGTCCAGCCGCGCCCGCTCGCCGTAGAGGTCGCCGGCGAACCCGGGCAGGAACGTCTCCACGGTGATCCGCCGGCCGCCGAAGGTCGGACGGGTTCCCAGGTTGGTGAGCCCGAGCACGTCCCCCCCGCGCCAGCGCAGCCGCGTGAAGTAGACGCCGCGGGCCGGCAGGAACTCGTTCTCGGGCGACAGGTTCGCCGTGGGGACGAGCACGGCCCGGCCCCGGCCCTCCCCGTGGACGATCGTGCCGACCAGCTGGAACGGCCGACCGAGCAGGCGGTGGGCCTCTTCGACGTTGCCCCGGGAGAGTTCCCGGCGAACCCGCGAGGCGGAGATCCGCTCGCCCCCGTCCATGACCGGCGGGACGCTCTCGGCGACGAACCCGTGTTCCCGCCCCAGCCGCCGGAGCAGCTCCACGTCCCCGGCCCGGTTGCGTCCGAAGCGGAAGTCGGCGCCGACGTGGACCTCGGCGATTCCGACCCGGTCCACCAGGATCTCCCGGGCGAACGCCTCGGCCGGCATCGCCGCGAACTCCAGGTCGAAGGGGATGACGAGCACCGCGTCGATCCCCATCTCCTCGAGCAGCGCGAGCTTCTGGTCGCGGGTGAGGAGCAGGCGCGGCGCCCGGTCGGGCGCGATCACGCGCAGCGGGTGAGGGTGGAACGTGATCACCGTCGCGATCCCCCCGGTCTCCGCGGCGCGCCGCGTGATGCGCCGCATGATCTCCTGGTGGCCCCGGTGGAGGCCGTCGAAGTTCCCCATCGTCGCGATCACCGGCCGGCCGTTCCCGACCCGGAGCTCGTCGAGCCGTTCCCGGACGATCATCGCGCCAGGACCTCCCAGGGGACCCAGCGGGCGAGCGCCTGCCAGGCGAGCCAGGCGTAGAGCCCGGCCACCAGGTCGTCCGCCATGATCCCGATGCCGCCGGGAAGGGACTCGAGGCGGCGGGCCGGCCAGGGCTTCACCACGTCCATCAGCCGGAAAAGGAAGAACGAGCCGGCCAGGGCGGGAAGGGAAGGGGGGAGGCCGGCGGTCGCCACCAGGTACCCGGCGGTCTCGTCGATCACGACCTGCCCGGGATCCTTCTTCCCCCACCGTTCCTCGGCTCCTTCCGCGGCCCAGGTACCGGCGAGCGCGACGGCGACGATGGCGGCGAGGTGAAGGGGGACCGAGCCGCACCACCAGAGGAGGAGGACGAGGGGCACGGTCGCCGCCGTGCCGAACGTGCCCGAGGCGACCGGCGCACAGCCGGATCCGAACCAGGTGGCGAGGACGACCTTCAGCGGGGACACGGCGCTTCCCTCCGGCGGATCAGCCTACCACCTCCGCCTCGAGCTCGTGGGGCGAGCGGACGCCCGTGATCCGGGCCCGGACGATCGCCCCCGGGGCGGGTGATTCCGCGGGCGCGGCGACGAGGACCCGGCCGTCGACCTCGGGGGCCTGGCCACGCCAGCGTGCGGCGAGGCGTCCCGGCGCCTCCTCGGCGGGACCCTCGACCAGGATCTCCAGTTCCCGGCCGACCCGGGCCCGGTTGCGCTCCCAGCCCACCGCCTCGGCGGCCTCGGCGAGCCGCGCCGCCCGCTCCCGCTTCACCTCCGGGGGGACGTCGTCCGGCAGCTCGGCCGCCGGCGTTCCCTCTTCCCGGGAGTACTCGAAGACGCCGACCACGTCGAACCATCCCTCCTCGACGAACTCGAGGAGGGCCTGGAACTCCTCGTCGGTCTCACCCGGGTAGCCCACGATGAACGCGGTCCGGACGCCGGCGCCCGGGAGGGCGTTCTCGAGCGCCTCGAGCTGGCGGCGGAACGAGTCCGCGGTGCCGGGACGCCGCATCCGGCGCAGGACCGCCGGGTGGGCGTGCTGGAGGGGCAGGTCGACGTACTCGACGATCGGCCCGGCCTCCGAGAGGGCCTCGAGGAGGGCCGGGGTGATCCTCCCCGGGTAGAGGTAGTGGACCCGTACCCAGGGAGGCATCCCGTTCGCCGTGCCGATCCCGCGGACGAGGCGGGCGAGGCCGTCGTCCACGCCCAGGTCCCGCCCCCAGCCGGTGGAGTCCTGGGCGACCAGGTTCGCCTCGCGGACCCCCTCGTCGGCCAGGCGGCGCAGTTCCGTGAGCACGTCCTCCACCCGGCGGGAGCGCTGGCGGCCACGGAACGAGGGGATCGAGCAGAAGGCGCAGGCCTGGTCGCATCCCTCGGCGATCTTCACCCAGGCGGTCCAGGGAGGCGTCCGGCGGAGCCGGGGCACGTTCGCGCCGAAGAGGCGGCGGGCCGGGCCGGGGGCGGGGAGGGACGGCCGGAGCGCCGCCAGCTTCCGGTCGATCTCGAGCAGCTCGTCGAGGCCGACGAACGCGTCGATCTCGCCGATCTCCCGGGCCAGTTCCGCCGCGTGGGCCTGGACCATGCAGCCGGCGGCGACGAGGCGCCTGCCGGGGCGGGCTTCCTTCCAGGCGACCGCCTCGAGGAGGGCCTCGATCGATTCCCTCCGGGCGGGGTCGATGAACGTGCAGGTGTTGACCACCAGCACGTCCGCTTCGCCGGGGTCGTCCACCGGCTCCCAGCCGGCGCCGCGCAGGCGGGCGAGGAGGATCTCGCCGTCGACCAGGTTCTTCGGGCAGCCCAGGTTGACGAGGGCCACCCGGCCGCGGGGGCGGGTCACGGGTAGATGCGGTTGATCGTCCGCGGGTACGGGATCGTCTCCCGGATGTGGCGGGTGCCGCAGATCCAGGCGACCACCCGCTCGATGCCCATCCCGAAGCCGCCGTGGGGGACGCCCCCGAACTTCCGGACGTCCATGTACCAGCGGAACGCCTCCTCCGGCAGGTTGTGCTCCTCGATGCGCCGCCGGAGCAGCTCCGGGTCGTGGATTCGTTCGCTCCCGCCGATGATCTCGCCGTAGCCTTCCGGCGCGATCACGTCGACGCAGAGGGCCCGGTCCGGGTTCTCCGGGTCCGGTTCCATGTAGAAGGCCTTCACCTTCGTCGGGTAGCGGTGGATCATCACGGGGCGATCGTGCAGTTCCCCGAGGATCGTCTCGTCCATCGCCCCGAGGTCGTTCCCCGGCTCGAAGGGCGGCGCCCCGGCCTCCTTCGCCCGGGCGACGTTCTCCGGCCGCAGCAGGATCTCGGCCGCCTCGTCGTAGGACAGCCGGGGGAAGGGAGGAGCCACCGACTCCAGCTTCGAGACGTCCCGCTCGAGGATCTCGAGCTCGGTCCGGCGCCGTTCCAGTACCCGCTCGACCACGTACGAGACGAGCCGCTCGGCCAGCTCCATCACCTCGTCGAGGCCGGCCCAGGCGATCTCCGGCTCGATCATCCAGAACTCGGTCAGGTGACGCCGCGTCTTCGACTTCTCCGCGCGGAACGTGGGACCGAAGCAGTAGACCCGGTCGAAGGCCATCGCCGCCGGTTCCAGGTACAGCTGGCCCGACTGGGAGAGGTACGCCTTCTCGCCGAAGTAGTCGGTCTCGAAGAGCGTGCTCGTCCCCTCGCACGCGGCGGGGGTGAGGATCGGCGAGTCGATCAGGACGAACTCGTTGTCGTAGAAGAAGTCGCGACAGGCCTGGACGATCTCGTGGCGGATGCGGAGGATCGCCCAGGGTCGCCGGTGCCGGAGCCAGAGGTGGCGGTGGTCGAGGAGGAACTCGATCCCGTGTTCCTTCGGCGAGATCGGGTACTCCTCGGCCGGGCCGACGATCTCGAGTTCGCGGACCAGGACCTCGTATCCCCCGGGAGCGCGCCGGTCCTCGCGCACGGTGCCGCGCACGAGGACGGCGCTCTCCTGGGTGACCTTCTCCATGCGGGCGAACGTCTCCTCGTCGACGTCCTTCACCGACGCGACGAGCTGGCAGATCCCCGTGCCGTCCCGGACGACGAGGAAGGCGATCTTCCCCTTCGAACGGCGATGGGTGACCCACCCGCCGAGGGTGACCTCCTGCCCGGCGTGTTCCGGGAGGTGGGCGATCCTGGTCCGCCCGCGCACGGCTCAGTCCTCGCTCTCGTGGGGCTTCCAGGCCTCCATCAGCTTCTGCTGGATCTCGTGCGGGACCTTCTCGTAGTGGTCCAGCTCCATCGTGTAGGAACCCCGGTCCGAGGTCAGGGACTTCAGGGTGGCCGAGTACTCGAGCATCTCGGCCATCGGCACGAGGGCGCGGATCGTCGCCCGGCCGCCCTGGCTGTCCGAGCCCTGCACCTTGCCCCGCCGGCGGTTGAGGTCGCCGAGGATGTCGCCCATGCACTCGTCGGGGACGGTGACGACGACCTTCATGATCGGCTCGAGGACCACCGGGCCGGCCTCCATCACGCACTTCTTGAAGACCTCGCGCCCGGCGATCTGGAAGGCGATGTCCTTCGAGTCGACCGGGTGCTCCTTCCCGTCGAAGATCACCGCCTTGACGTCCACCATCGGGTAGCCGGCGATCACGCCCTGCTCCATCACCTGGCGGATTCCCTTCTCGATCGAGGGCCAGAAGTTCCGGGAGATCGCCCCGCCGAAGATCTCGGAGTCGTACTGGAACCCTTCGCCCCGCGGGAGCGGCTCGATCCGCAGGTGGACCTCGGCGAACTGGCCGGCGCCGCCGGTCTGCTTCTTGTGCCGGTACATCGCCTTGGCCGGCTTCGTGATCGTCTCGAGGTAGGGGATCTTCGGCTTCTGGAGGTTCCCCTTGACGTTGAACCGGCGGGCCATCTTGTCCATCACGGTGCGGACGTGGTCGATGCCGAGGCCGGCGAGCATCAGCTCGTGGCTGCGGGGATCGCGCTCGAGGCGGATCGTCGGGTCCTCCTCGGCCAGCCGCTGCAGGGCGTTGGCGATCTTCTCGTCGTCCCCCTTCCCCTCGCCGTGGACCGCGTAGGCGATCACCGGCTGGGGGAACGGGATCGGCGGCAGCTCGACCACCTGGGACTTGTCACCGACCAGGGTGTCGCCGGTGCGGGTGTCCTTCAGCTTGGTGACGAAGGCGATGTCGCCGGCCTTCACCTCGGACACCTTGTCGCCGCCCTTCCCCTTCGGCGCGGAGAGGCCCGCCATCTTCTCCTGGGTCTCGGAACGCACGTTCCAGGCGGACTGGTCGGCCTTCAGGGTGCCGGAGAACACCCGGAAGAGGGTGATCCGGCCGGCGAACGGGTCGATGTAGGTCTTGAAGACCTGCAGCACCAGCGGCCCGGCCGGGTCCGCCGGAAGCTCCTTCTCCTCGCCGTCGGGCGTCTTCGCCACGACCGGGGGCATGTCGGCCGGGGAGGGGGCGTAACCCGCCAGCCCGTCCAGGAGGGAGTGGATCCCGACCATCGCCGTCGCCGCGGTGGCGAAGACCGGGAAGATCGCCCGGGAGGCGATCGCCGTGCGCAGCCCCTTCTCGAGCTGCTCCGCGGTCAGCTCGCCGGCCTCGAGGTAGGCCTCCATCAGCTCCTCGTCGGACTCGGCGACCATGTCGACCAGCTGCTCCCGGGCGGCGGCGATCCGGTCGGCCAGGTCGCCGGGCGGGTCGAACTCCTCGACGTCCTTGCCGTCCCCCTTCGGCCGGCGGGCCTTGCCGGAGACCAGGTCGACGACGCCGACCAGCTGGCCTCCCTCCATCACCGGGAAGCTGATCGGCATCACCTGGCGGCCGAACCGCTCCTGGAGAACCGAGACCAGCTGGTCGAAGTCGGCCCGGTCCCGGTCGAGCTGGTTGATCGCGAAGAGGACCGGCTTCGACTGCTTCTCCGAGTCCTCCCACATCTTCTCCGTCTGGACGCCGATCCCGTCGAGGGCGTGGACGACGATCAGCGCGCTGTCGGCGGCCCGCAGGGCGGCCGCGGCCTCGCCGATGAAGTTCGTGTAGCCGGGCGCGTCGACCAGGTTGAGCTTCCGGTCCTTCCAGTCGGCCCAGGCGACGGCGACCGCCATCGAGACCTTGCGTTCCACCTCCTCGGGATCGAAGTCGGTCGGCGCCGTCCCCTCGGGGACCGAGCCCAGCTTCTCGGTGGCGCCCGCCGCGTAGAGCAGGGCCGAGACGAGGGACGTCTTCCCGGAGTCGCCGTGACCGACGAAGGCGACGTTGCGGATGGCTTCGGTGTCGTAGACCTTCATCTTCTGCTCACTCCTGGCGCCGGCGAATGGGGAAGGGGGCGACCCCGGGCCCGCGCGCGGCAGAAGGGCCCGCCGCCCGGGGTGGGGCCCCGGGGAACCGGCCCGTGCCGTCCTGGACACACAGGGACCGCCGCCCGGATGGGGTCCGGCGACGATTCCGGAACTCTAGGCGCGAACCGCCCCCCTCGTCAACCCGTCGGAGGTGCCGCGGGAACGGGGAGGGGCGGCGGGAAGGGGTTCCAGCGCCGCGGGTTCCCGGGGATTCGCCGGTGCGGGGCGTCGGCCGACCGCCGTGGCCGGGAAGCCTCCGGGCCGCCCGGCGTTGCGCGTCCGGCTCTCGCCCGGACCAGCCCCGTTCCCGGCGCACCTCGCGGGAGAGCTGGCGGACGGGACGGCCGGGGACCAGATTGAACCCCGGAGGCACGTTCCGGATCGATGACGACCCTGCTCGGCACCCTG
>Ga0256842_1003424_pt1 | contig 10561 bp, 8 predicted proteins | sample 4559240metaG_FD_185973 | JGI IMG/M metagenome (GOLD analysis project Ga0256842, IMG submission 185973) | Hydrothermal vent microbial communities from Guaymas Basin, Mexico - 4559-240 | ecosystem: Environmental > Aquatic > Marine > Hydrothermal vents | place: Mexico: Guaymas Basin | collected...
TATATGGGTTTTAATGAAGCAAAAAAGCGTAAAGAATTACTAATCAGTATATTTATACTAACAGTATTGCTGAGTTTTGGACCTGAATCCATGTTAAACAATCAATCAGGAACTATTTTTATCGCATTCTTTTATTACTTATTAATTCAGTTTAATAATAAAGATGACGAAATTATTTTTTATAATCAGAAAGAATAAATTTAGAAATTCTATTGATTAATGCTTTAGAATCTGGAAGCTTTGGGTTATAATAAGATTTTAAATTCTCATTAAAATCGCCTTTCACTATCTTCATAAGGTGGTTCATGTGTGGAATAATTTCGTACTCTGCCTTTGGATAGGCAGTTTTTAAAAGCTCGGCTTCCGAAACCTTAACCTGAATATCATTATCTCCTTGTAAAATAAGTACTGGGCAAGTCAATCTCTTAATTTCAACTTGAGGGTTGTACTTAAACCATGAAATCATATATGGTTGAACCGATGGTCTGAATAAACTTTTTAACTTTCCTAATTCGCTTACCGTAAACCCCGCTTTTAAACTATCTAAAATAGTTCGAGTCAGATCATGAGAATACTGCATTTTTAGTTGATCTTCCAAAATATTATCCGCAGTTCTTCCGACACCCGATATTGAAATAAATTGACTTACATCAGCTTTCTTGGAGGCAATCATTCCTAACAAAGAACCTTCACTATGACCAATAATCACAATATTATCAAAACGTTTATCATTTTTAAAATAATTAACCAAAGCTACAGGGTCGTTAATATAATCTTCGAATCGTAAATCAATTTCCCTAATCGACGACGATAAGCTTTTACCAATAGCACGTTTATCGTATCTAAAAGAAGCAATTTTATGCTTTACAAGTCCTTCTGCTAAATATTTCAAAGAATTATTAATCATTAACCCTGAATTCCCATCTCTATCAGTAGGCCCAGAGCCAGCAATGATAATAGCTAAAGTTAATTTCTTAAACTCTTTTTTGGGTAAAATAAGCGTTCCTGATATTTTAATACTATCTGCTGTTTTAATAAATAACTCTTCGGATTTATACTTTTGTGCAAATCCGATATTAATAAACAAAATTCCTATTAGGAAAATAATATTTTTTCTCATTCAACTAAATTATGATATTATTATCTAAACTATACAAAAACTAACTGCAATTTTTGTAATTATCCATTCTCAATTTTCTATTATTAATTTAGTAAATCATATCTTTGCAAAAAATAGAAAATCAATGACAGAAAAAATTCTTATTCTCGACTTCGGATCACAATATACACAACTAATTGCTAGAAGAATACGCGAGTTAAATGTTTACTGCGAAATAGTTCCTTTTAACAAAATTCCAGACATGGACGCATCGATAAAAGGAGTTATCCTTTCTGGTAGTCCATATTCTGTTCGTGATACAGAAGCTCCTATCCCCGACTTATCTAATATTAAAGGTAAAGAGCATCTTTTAGGCGTGTGTTATGGCGCTCAGCATCTGGCACATAATTTTGGAGGCGAGGTTTTACCATCAAATAAGAGAGAATACGGAAGAGCAAATTTAGCTTTTGTAAATAAAGAAGATAATTTACTAAAAGGTATTTCCGATCACACACAAGTATGGATGTCGCACGGCGATACTATTGCTAAACTACCTGAAAATTGCGAAGTCATTGCAAGTACAAACGATGTTGAATATGGAGCTTTTAAAGTTAAAGGCGAAAGCACTTATGGCATTCAGTTTCATCCAGAAGTTTATCATTCGACCGAAGGTAAACAGATGATTGAGAATTTTGTCGTTAACATTTGTGGCTGTCAGCAAAATTGGACCCCAGATTCATTTGTAGATGCTACTGTTGCCAATTTAAAAGCAAAATTAGTTAACGATAAAGTAGTTCTTGGTTTATCTGGAGGAGTAGATTCTACAGTTGCAGGTGTTCTTTTACACAAAGCCATTGGAAAGAACCTAACTTGTATTTTTGTTGATAATGGGTTATTACGAAAAAATGAATTTGAGCAAGTTCTAGAATCATACAAAGGCATGGGTTTAAATGTAATTGGAGTTGATGCTAGAGCACAATTTCTAGAAAAATTAGCAGGAAAAACTGACCCAGAAGCCAAACGAAAAGTTATTGGTGGAGAATTTATCGATGTTTTCGATGTCGAAGCACACAAAATAAAAGATGTTAAATGGTTAGCACAAGGAACTATTTACCCCGATGTTATAGAATCAATTTCCGTTAACGGACCATCGGCAACCATAAAATCACACCATAATGTAGGTGGATTGCCCGAGAAAATGAATCTTAAAATCGTTGAGCCTCTCAATTTATTATTTAAAGACGAAGTTCGACGAGTAGGGAAATCGTTAGGTATTAAAGCTGAATTATTAGGTCGCCATCCATTCCCTGGACCAGGATTAGGCATTCGTATTTTGAGCGATATTACTGCCGAAAAAGTTAGAATATTGCAAGAAGCTGACGATATATTTATTTCATCTTTAAGAGAAGATAATTTGTATGATGAAGTTTGGCAAGCTGGCGTTATGCTACTCCCAGTTCAATCCGTTGGTGTAATGGGCGACGAAAGAACCTACGAAAACGTAGTCGCTCTTCGCGCGGTACAATCTACTGATGGAATGACTGCCGATTGGGTACACCTACCCTACGAATTTTTAGCAAAAGTATCTAATAAAATAATCAATAACGTACGTGGAATAAATCGTGTGGTTTACGACATTAGCTCTAAACCACCTGCAACAATTGAGTGGGAATAAACCCCTTGTGGCTTCTTAAATTTCAAAGTTGATAATAATTCTATCAATTGGGAAACTTTATTAACAATATAATTAAACAAAGTGCTTAGACTAGGAGAAGACAATATTTTAACAGTAGATAGAGAAACAACAGTAGGTATGTTTCTTACAGATGGTGAAGGAAACGATGTATTATTACCAAATAAATATGTTGACGATGATATTAAAATTGGTGATGAAATTACTGTTTTTGTTTATCTTGATTCTAACGAACGTATTATTGCCACAAACATAGAACCTTACCTTAAACTCAATCAGTTTGCCTATCTCGAAGCCAAACAAAATACTGAATTTGGGATGTTTATGGATTGGGGTTTAGAAAAAGATTTACTAGTCCCTTTTCGTGAACAAGGTAGCGATATGGAGAAAGGGAAATGGTATGTTGTTTATTTATATCTTGATTCTGAAACCAACCGTTTGGTCGGCTCCACACGAACAAGCCGTCATATAGAGACTGAAAATATTGAACTAGAAGAAGGTCAAAAAGTTGAAATTCTTATTACGGGGAAAACTGATTTAGGATGGAATGTTATTATTAATAATCTTTATCGTGGATTGATTTATCATAACGAAATTTTCAAAGAAATATTTCCAGGAGATATTACTAATGCATATGTGAAGAAAGTAAGAGAAGATGGCAAAATTGACATCAGTCTGCAAAAAGTGGGCTACGATGGTATTGAACCTCTTTCAGTAAAAATTATTAATCAATTAATAAAACATTCTGGATTTCTACCACTTACCGACAAAAGCTCTCCTCAAGAAATTTTATTAACTTTCGAAATGAGTAAAAAGACTTTTAAAAAAGCAATTGGCTCACTTTACAAACAAAAAATTATTAAAATAGAAGAAGATGGAATTTATCTTAATGAAGAATAATTCCTTATCAAACTTTCAAAGTAATAACCTATTAAAATAAAATAATGAATTTAACTGAATTAACAGCAACTTCCCCAATTGATGGTAGATACAGAAATAAAACATCTGAATTAGGTAATTATTTTTCTGAATTTGGATTAATTAAATACCGTGTTCGCATAGAGATTGAGTATTTTATTGCCATATGTCAATACAATATTCCACAACTTTCTGCTGTTGATAAATCGGTATTTCCCGCTCTACGAAAAATTTATACTGAATTCACAGAAGTCAATGCTCAGAAAATTAAAGATATAGAAAGTGTTACCAATCACGATGTTAAGGCCGTTGAGTATTTTATTAAAGAACAATTTGATACTCTAGGCTTATCAGAGTTTAAAGAATTTATTCACTTTGGCTTAACTTCACAAGACATCAACAATACAGCTACACCTTTGACATTAAAAGAAGGTATTGCAAACGAATATACACCACGAATTGAAAAGCTACACCAACGCATTAACGAATTGGTTGAGGAATACAAAGACATTCCAATGCTGGCAAAAACTCATGGGCAACCAGCTTCTCCTACCCGATTAGGAAAAGAATTTGCCGTATATAGCGAGCGAATTGCGAATCAGATTAAATTATTACATACCATTCCTTATTCGGCAAAATTTGGTGGAGCAACAGGAAACCTTAATGCTCACGTTGTAGCATATCCTGAAAAAGATTGGAAAGAATTTTCAAACGCATTTGTAAATCATATTTTAGGATTACAACGTTCCCAAATAACAACACAAATTGAGCATTACGATAATATTGCTGCTCTTTTCGATAATATGAAACGTATTAATACAGTTCTAATTGACTTATCTCGTGATATTTGGATGTATATTTCTGCAGGATACTTTAAGCAAAAGATTAAGAAAGGCGAAGTCGGTAGTTCTGCCATGCCACATAAAGTAAATCCTATTGACTTTGAAAATGCTGAGGGAAACTTAGGAATTGCCAACGCTATTTTCGAACATATGTCGATGAAATTACCAGTTTCGAGATTACAACGAGATTTAACAGATAGTACCGTATTGCGTAATATTGGAGTACCTATTGGGCATACAATAATAGCATTAGAGTCCTTACTAAAAGGATTAAATAAATTACTTCTAAACCAAGAAAACATTAACCAAGATCTCGAAGATAATTGGGCAGTTGTTGCCGAAGCCATTCAAACTATTTTGCGTCGAGAAGCTTATCCTAATCCATACGAGGCTCTAAAAGAGCTAACAAGAACCAACGATGTTATTAATAAAGAAAGCATGGCTACTTTCATTGATGGATTAGAAGTCAGTTTAGACATCAAAAAAGAATTAAAACAAATTACACCACAAAATTACACAGGAATTTAACACAAATTTCGACTATAAATATTAAACTATTAAGCATTTTTAGAATGAAAAAATTTTTGGGCATTTTGGCCTTCATGAAACCCTATAAAAAGAATGCTTTTTTGGGTGTCTTATTTAATATTCTTACAGCATTATTTGGATTATTCTCATTTACTATGATGATACCATTTCTAAATGTGTTATTCGGATTGGCAGATAGTGTTTCCACAATTGAGCCCAGTTTTGCATGGAATTTTAAATCCATTGATACTTGGTCTAATTGGTACATTCAGGATTTAATGCTATCACATTCGAAAGTTTATGGATTATTTTTTATTAGTACTCTTATTGTCATATTATCATTCTTTAAAAATATTTCGAGATATATGGCCGTTTACACTATTGCTCCACTTAGAATGGGAATAATTCGAGATATTAGAAACGGGTTATTTAAGAAAATACTTAGATTACCCATCTCCTATTATTCAGGAGAAAAACGTGGCGACATTATTTCCAAAATGACTTCTGATGTTACTGAAATTGAAATTTCGGTAATGCGCTCGATTGATATGCTATTTAAAGACCCAATCTTACTCATAGTTTATGTTTTATTTTTAATATTCATGAATTGGGAACTCACTTTATTCGTTTTCGTTCTACTTCCTATCACAGGTGGAATAATTGGTACTATAGGTAAGAATTTACGTAAATCGGGTCGTTTAAGCCAAAATTTATTAGGTAACTTAATGACTATCGTTGACGAAACTTTATCAGGGTTTAGAGTTGTAAAAGCTTTTAATGCCGAAGACAAAATGGAAAATAGATTTCTCTCCGAAAATCAGAAGTTCACCGATATTATGATTAAAATGTGGAGAAGAAGAGATTTAGCCAATCCTTTATCCGAATTTTTAGGTAGTTTAGTAATGGTTTCGCTAATGATATATGGTGGGAATATAGTATTAAGTAAAACACAAGGCTTATCGCCATCAGCATTCTTAGGCTATTTAGCATTATTTTCACAAGTTATTTCTCCTGCAAAATCAATCTCTACCGCCTATTACAATATTCAAAAAGGATTGGCATCTATTGACAGAATTAACGAAATAATGGACGCAGAAAACCCTATCAAAGAGAAAGACAATGCAACACAACTTTCTAGTTTCGAACAATCTATTGAATTTAGAAACGTTTCTTTTAAATATGATGAGGCCCAAGTCTTAAACCAAATAAATTTAAAAGTTAATAAAGGGCAAACTGTTGCTTTGGTTGGCCAATCCGGCTCAGGGAAGACTACCTTAGTCGATTTGCTTCCCCGTTTCTGGGATATACAGGATGGTGATATCTTAGTTGATGGACATTCGATAAAAGATATCAAAATTAAAGATTTGCGTGGCGTGATGGGAAACGTTAATCAAGAACCTATCTTGTTTAACGATACCATATATAATAATATTGCTTTTGGTGTAGAATCGGCTTCAGAAGAAGAAATTGAAGCTGCAGCAAAAGTAGCCAATGCACACGAATTTATTATTAAAACAGACGAAGGTTACAATACCAATATTGGTGATGGCGGAGGAAAATTATCTGGAGGGCAAAGGCAACGATTAAGTATTGCAAGAGCCGTTCTGAGCAATCCTCCCATTCTTATTCTGGATGAAGCCACTTCTGCACTCGATACAGAAAGCGAACGATTAGTTCAAGATGCCTTACTCAATTTAATGAAAAATAGGACTTCAATTGTTATTGCTCACCGCCTTTCGACCATAGTCTCGGCAGATTTAATTTGTGTGATGGATGAAGGAAAAATAGTTGAAAAAGGAACACACAAAGAGCTACTTAAATTGAATGGATATTATAGTAAACTACAGCAAATGCAAAGTTTTTAAATCCAGTTCTATATGATAAATACATTGCTTTTTATTGGGACACAAGAAATGCTAATTATTGGCGTTGTTTTGGTTATTTTATTTGGCTCAGGTCAAATCCCTAAGATTGTTAGTGGCATAAAAGAAGCTAAGAAAGTAAAAAAAGATATTACTGATGATTTTTTAAAAGAAACAAAAATTATTAAAGATATTAAGGATATTGGTAAAACATTAAAGAAATAAAAATTGGATCACTATTTATTACTATTATTTGGCTTTATTTTACTTATTGGGAGTGGCCATTATCTCGTAGAATCATCTTCCGATCTAGCGGTTAGATTCAATATTCCTAAAATAATTGTTGGTTTATTGATTGTTTCATTCGGAACCTCTGCACCAGAACTTTTAGTTTCTATTACAGCTGCTATTAAAGGTCATCCCGAGATGTCCGTAGGAAATGTTGTAGGTTCAAATATAGCAAACATTGCCTTAGTTTTAGGTCTAACAGCAATCATTTTTCCAATTATTGTAAAAAGTAGAACTATTCTTTACGATTGGGGTTTTATGCTTTTTGCGTCTCTGGTTTTATTAGTATTTAGTTGGGATTGTCATTTGCAAATGTATGAAGGCTTTATCTTCTTATCAATATTAGCCATATATATATATTTATCGATTAAAAATAAAAAAAATAGCTCTCCAAATAATACCGAGAAAGCTAAATTTGGATTAGGTGTAAACTTACTTCTACTAACAGGTTCTATGGTATTAATGTATTATGGATCAGATTTGCTTATCGATAATGCATCTGCTATTGCTCATAGTTGGGGAGTATCGGAAAAAATAATTTCGGTAACCATTATTGCTTTTGGAACTTCGGTTCCTGAATTAGCAACTTCTGTTATTGCAGCTTTAAAAAAAGAGATGGAAATTTCTATTGGAAATATTATTGGTTCAAATATCTTTAATATCCTTTCTATACTAGGTATTACATCGATAGTTCATCCTATTACATTTAATCAATCCATTATTTCAAATGATATGATGTGGATGATAGGGACAATGGTTTTGCTTCTAATCCCTATTTTATTTTACAAAAAAATTAATAGAAGCTTTGGTTTACTATTTATTTCAATATATTTCGCATATATTTACTTACAGTTTATCTAAAAAAATTGATACATACCAAAGACATATACAAATCGTACGGACAAGTTAGCGTATTAAAAGGTATTAACTTCGATATTACAAAAGGAGAATTGGTCTCAATAGTTGGAGAAAGTGGTGCTGGGAAAACTACACTCCTACAAATATTAGGAACTCTACTTGAGCCTGATAGTGGAGATATTATCATTAACGGAACTTCAATATTCAATCTTAAAAATAAAGCTTTAGCAAAATTCAGAAATCAAGAATTAGGTTTTGTATTTCAATTTCATCAATTATTACCGGAATTTACGGCCTTCGAAAATGTGATTCTCCCTGGAATGATTGGAAAAAGGAATATGAAAGACGTTAAGCATCGTGCCAACGAATTATTTGAGTTTCTTGGTATGACACATAGAATAAGTCATAAGCCTAATGAGCTTTCGGGTGGAGAACAACAACGAATAGCAGTGGCTAGAGCCTTAATCAATCAGCCCTCTGTATTATTTGCCGATGAACCCACAGGAAATCTTGATACTAATAATACAAAAGATTTATTTGATTTATTAGTTAATTTGAAAAATGAATTTAATCAAACTGTAGTTCTCGTAACTCATAATGAGCAACTAGCTCATCAATCCGAACGAATTATCAGAATGAAAGACGGATTAATCATTTGATAACCACCAATATATGAAAGAATCCTAACTTTTATAAACTCGATGCAAATACAAGAAATTTAATAAAACTGAATGACAATAAAAAGCCGTTACTATTTAACTTATTTATAGTAACGGCTTTCTATCTAATACTATTATTTACAATCCTAAAGCCTCGGCCCCCTGGATATAAGTAACATCTACAGGAATATTAGCTTCTTTAAGCTTATCTAAATCTTTCTGTAAATCATCGTTCATTTGACCTTTCTCTTGCATCAACTGAACCACACCATCGTAATCTCCTTCTCCTTGCAATTTTAAAATCATTGCTGACAAAGAATCCATAGCGACTTTCATTTTATCAAAATCTATACTATAAGTACCATCTTCGTTTTTATTAAAAGCACCCATTTCTTTAAAATAGTTAAATCGCAGCAAGTTAGCTTTTCCGTGTGCCGATGATGCTCCAAATCGAATAGACCTAAATATACTAGCCATAAAAGTAACATAGTTTTCTTTGACATCGCCTTTCAACTCTCCCATTTCAAACAATTCAGTTACCATATGCAAACCTAATATATCCGCTTTCCCTTCTTCTAAAGCTGAATATTTTTCTTTAAGAGCTTCTCTACAAGTTCCTTTTCCATTAATCGTATTTTTTATTCCTAATCCATGCGATACTTCGTGAAACATTGTATTTTCAAAAAAAGCTTTAAATTGTACAAATTTCTGTTGTTCTGGAGTAATCAGAATTTTAGAGATTGGCATTAATATATGATCAAACTTAGCTTTCATTGCATTTTTAAGTTGCAATCTACGGCTACCTTTTTTAAGCTGAACTCGCTCATCGTTGGGTAAATTAATAGCAATAGTTTTACTTCCTGCATTACAATCACCTGCATAATATACAACATCGTAAGCACCTAAATCTGAATTACTTCCAGGTACTTCTTGTTTATATTTATCGTCGCAAGGCAATCCTTTCTGCAAATCGGGTAACATAGCTGCATATTTTGCTAATTTTTTGGTCCAAGTTTGATCTTTTACTAAAATAAACGCTTCGTGAGCTGCGCGTTTTCCATACAAAGCATCTTCGTAATTTTCCGTAGGGCCTACAACAAAATCGATAGAATTATCTTTCATATCCATCCAAGCCATATCGCTCGCCAAATAATCATCGGTCAACAAAGCTTGTGCTCTTAAATTTAGATATTTCTTAAAGCCTTCACTATCCGATAACTCAGCTGCTTGCTTTAATAATTCGGCAACATTTTCTATCTCATCTTTAAAATAAATATGATAAGGAACAACATCTAAAGAACCATCTTCTTTACGGATAACCATTGAATACATATCATTTTTCTTTGGATTATCGTAAGCCTCAAATTCTTCTTTGGTCATGTCTTTTGGGTAGAAATTAGCTGATAAAGGCTTTTCTCCATATTTAATAATAAAAGGTTTGTCTCCATCTAATCTATCCCAAGGTCCATAATTTATTGTGAAATAGCACTTTGTAGCTTTATCATAAGAGCTATCTTTCAAAACAATATTTTTATCACCAAAAGATTCTTTCCAAAAAAGATTGTCCATTATTTCCGCTGCTTTAAGTAGCAAAGGCATCATCTTTTTATCGTTATCGCTTAATTGAGATAAATCTGTTGTTAAAGTTATGGGATAATACTGATCCACTAATTTCTGCATCTCACTAGTTTCTTCTACAACTGTATCTTTTTTCGATACAGGGTTTTCGATTGTTTTACTTGCATTATTACAACTCGATACTCCCAAAAGCATTAAGCTGGAAATTGCATAAATACCTATTTTCTTCATTCTAA
>Ga0256842_1003425_pt1 | contig 10559 bp, 9 predicted proteins | sample 4559240metaG_FD_185973 | JGI IMG/M metagenome (GOLD analysis project Ga0256842, IMG submission 185973) | Hydrothermal vent microbial communities from Guaymas Basin, Mexico - 4559-240 | ecosystem: Environmental > Aquatic > Marine > Hydrothermal vents | place: Mexico: Guaymas Basin | collected...
AGTCCACCTGCGTTGTTGCGAAAAAGTCTTCGTCATTGCGGCGTACTTCTATGTACGCCTCATTTCTCAGCTTTTCCGCGCCTAGCATCTGGAGCTTTTTACTTTGCCATCCCGTTTTTTGCGAAAATCTGATTTTTTACGACGCCATCAAGTTTTTATGGATAAAAAACAAATATATTCTTTATTTTTATATATACATGAATCTTTGTCAATATTACAAATAAATATCCACAATGATTTTGTTCTCCACACAAGAGTCTGTAAAAACAAGGTGTTAACTTAAATTCTGATTATCTGAACGTGTTGAACTGAAAACCTATATTATTTCAATATATTCCAATTGAAACTTCGTTGTAAATGCGGATTTTTGTTGGATTCCCAGGTTAGAGCAAATGTGATAAATATCTGCTTGTCTCTTGAAAATAAGGCACCTTATCTGTAAGCTATAGTAAAAAATTTTCATCAGGAAGTACACATCACATCTACTCACAAACAGTTCATTTCCGGGTGAAAAGCAGTTTGTTTTTTGTCTTTTGACTGATTGTATCATTTTCAAAAACAGATCTGCAGACACAAGTTATTAAAATAAAAGAGACAAAACTGAACACTTTTTTGCACTGGCATAGAGGTTGTAAATGATCAAAAAGCCATGTTTTCCTTTTGTACTGGATCAAAAACCAGGCCTTTTTCTTAACTGGTTTCTTTACCAGCTCTTCAAAAGGGTTAAATTTGACACAAGCATGACAGAACAGCTGCGGCAGATGCAGAGGGAAGGAACCATTATCTACACAACCAAGTACCATAGTCATCTTGACTATCTCCTGTTACATTACTGTCTTTTGAGAAATCGTCTGCCATCACCAAAGATAGCCTTTGGCATTAACATGTCCATGTTTCTGCCGCTAAAAAAACTATATCATATTTCCAGGTTTTACATACATCATTTCCTGAAACATAAAAAATTTCCATCACCATTCAAATCCGGATTTTACAAAAAGGCACTTGAAAGGGGGGAAACCTTTATTCTCTGCCTTGTAAACCCCAAAAGTTTTTACCGGCATTTTATTCATGCAGAGCACGACCAGATACAATTTATCCTTGAAACCCAGAAAAAGATGGAACGGCCTGTATATATGGTGCCTGTGCTTATACTTTATAAAAAGGCCCCGGAAAAAGAACACCCGGGGATTATGGATATACTGTTTGGATTCAAGGACAACCCCGGATGCATAAGAAAAATTGTGCTTTTTTTCAGATACCACAGAAAGGCATTCGTTGACTTCGGGACCCCCTTAAACCTGAAAGAGTATATGTCTGACCTTCAACAGAACAGGACAACAGAGGAGATATCCAAAGATGTAACCAAAAGGCTGATTGAAGGCATTGATGTACAAAAAAGGGTGATTATAGGTCCTGTAGTAAAATCCAGGCATCAGATTAAAGAGATAGTGCTCAAGGATGAAGATGTCATAAGAACCATTAAAGAGATGTCAGGAGGAGATCCTGTCAAGCTGCAACAGATGAAAAAAAGAGCAACCGCCTATTTTGATGAGATTGCTTCAGATCCTAACATGACCTATATGCATTTTTCACATATCTTTCTCTCCTGGCTATGGAAAAAGATGTTTCATGGGATAGATATTGATAAAAAAAGCCTTTCAGTTGTAAGGCAATCCGCAAGAAAGGCACCACTTGTGTATGTACCTTCCCACAAAAGTCATATAGATTACATGATCCTGAACGATATCCTTTTTACACATCATCTGCCTGCGCCACAAGTTGCGGCAGGCAGAAACCTCTCTTTTTGGCCTATAGGGAACCTGTTCAGAAAAAACGGGGCATTCTTTATCCGTAGAAGTTTTAAAGGCGCAAGACTGTACGCCACTGTATTTACAAGATATATTAAGGCCATTATAGAGGAAGGATATGCCATTGAATTTTTTATAGAAGGAGGCCGAAGCAGGAGTGGCAAGCTGATTCTGCCACAAAGAGGGTTTCTCTCCATACTTATCGAGGCATATCAGGAGGGATATTGCCATGATCTGATGTTTGTTCCTTCGTCTATCACCTACGACAGTATTCCCGAACAAAAATCATATCTTAAGGAAATGAAAGGGCAGTCAAAAAACAAGGAGAACTTCAAACAGGTTATCAGGGCACGGCGTATCCTAAAACGTAAACATGGCAAGGTATACATACGCTTTGCCCAACCTATCTCATTAGAACAGTATTTATCAGAAAGTCAGGAAAGTAAAAATAACATTGTAAATGATCTGGCCATGCACCTTGTCAGATCCATCAACAAAGTTACCCTTGTAACACCCTTTGCAATCGTAGCCACATCCATACTTGCCAGGCATCGAATAGGTTTTTATCCCAAAGAATTACTGCATACAGCCCATTCCTTGCTGGACTCAATGAAAAGAAACAATGTTCCCATATCCAACAATGCCATTCACTTAAATGAATCTCTTGATGAGGTCATCTCTTTTCTCACAGATAAAAAGATCATAAGCCTGGCAGAGAAAATAGGAAAGACAGAGGTATTTTACAGGGTTGAAAAAGGAAAGATTCCTGAGCTGGAATATTATAAAAACACCATCATTCATACATTAATCTCATATGCCTTTGTCTCAACGAGCCTTTTAACAGAAAAAGAGGAAGTCATCACCATGGAAACAATTAATGATGATTATGACTTCCTTAAATATCTGTTCAAATATGAATTTGTTTACAACAACGATAATAACTCTCAGGATGAAATAGATAATGTCCTGGATTTTTTCAGGGATGTATCGTTCATTACCACTATAAAGGAAGATACGATAACAGGTATCAGGGTAACACGAAAAGGTTTTGAGAATCTGCCAACATGGGCTGCCCTTACAAAGACATTTTTGGAATCTTACTGGATAGCAGCAAACACATTGGTTCATCCCGTAAAAGAGGGAAAAAAGATAAAAGACAGTGACCTGCTGAAAGAGATGTCACGACAAGGCCACAGATACCTGGAGATGGGTATTATAAATCATGCAGAGGCCATTTCTTATCTGAGTTTTAGAAATGCCATGCGTTTTATTCACTGGGATCTTCTGCACGTCAGGACAAGAACGGGAGAAAAGACCTTTGATCCCTTTGACATATTGCACAGTTTTATTCAAAGGTTATATGACCTGTCGCATTTTACGCTATAAGGTCCAATAACCCTGTTCACCAATCTCCAATCTTTAAAAAACATGGTATTTTATGCCGTTTTGATGGCAACATCTATCAGCATCTTTCCGTCACCTACATCACATGGGATTGAAATAATCGGGACCCCGGACGGATAATTCACCTTGTGATGACCTATAACAACAGTCGGAACTGAAATCCTGACCCCTTCTTCAGAAAAATTGCTTTTTGCATTTCCTGCAATCATGTTGGCCACCTCTCCTATTGCATCAGTACAATCAGCATTAAGCTCCGTTATATCTTCACCAAGAAGACCTGATGCAAGCTGCAAGGCAGTTTCATCTGACATATTTATAACAACCGATCCTGAAACAAGACCTGACATTCCTATGATACTGCTGACTTCATAGAAGCATTTTGGTTCTTTCTTTATGGTCGGTTTTCCCAGTTTAAGTGGGAGTTGTATCATTGTTTCAAAAATATCTTGTGTAGCTACCAAAAAAGGATTGATGTATCTAACATCCATAATACGGTTACCTCAAGGTTTCATGGGGTTATATGTTCACAATACTTTGCACTGAACCGGCACGGCTGGATTCAAAATATTTCGGCCACCAAAAGGAAACCACAACCTGGTTTTCCAAGGATCAAAATCTAAACATAACAATAGCAGATAAGATGGCCACCTGTTGATCGAAACTATTTAAAACTGCCCTTAGCCTCCTGTACCGTTTTATAAATAGTCAGGGCACTGGTCTCGGCAAAATTTTTAAGGCCTGCTTCTATGTTGTTACTAGCCACAACACGCATATAAATCCTGGCATCCTGACATTTCTCTGTAAGGGAAAATATCAGTTTTATAAGAGACACGTTTACCTTTGAAACCTTGCTCAAATCAAGAATAAGTTTATTTACACCGGACTTGGACATTTCAGTGCTTTTTGCAGTCAGCTCACTTCCTATCCTTGCGGCAATCCCATCATCCACATTTTTAGGACAGGAAAGAATCTGAACATCTCCGTCAAGGGAAAAGAACCCTGCCAAATCGCCCCCCTTGGCAGCTTCATCCTTTCTTGGTTCAAGGGTAACTATCTTTTCCACCCTGTTAATCAACTGTTCCCCCTTAAACGGTTTTACTATATAATCTTTTACACCCATTTTTACGATCTGAAGAACATTATCCTTGCCAGATTCAGCAGTCAGCATAATTACCGGAATATCCCTAAGGGCAGGCTCGGCCTTCAGCTTTTCCAGCATCTCTACCCCACTCATAACCGGCATGGTAATATCCAGTACTATTAAATCAGGCCGTTCCTTATTTGCTGCGGCAAGTCCCTCCACACCGTTTTCTGCCTCTATGATTTCACAATCATAAGGTTTAAAGGCCTTTTTTACAATCATACGTATAGTCTTACTATCATCAACACTAAGAACCTTAAGAGACATAATCACTCATCCTCCCTGAAAAAAACACGTTTCCCCTCACCCTATTTGTCTTTACATATACAAACAGTTCTCGTCCATAAGTACTGTTCGGTTTCCCTAACCTTGCACAAGGCATCTTAATCCCCCCTTAGTGGAAGGCGAAAATTTTAACTGGACATACCCTGAAGCATATCAAAACATACCTTTGGTATATCCTTCAGACTTGTCACCCTGTCAACAGCTCCAAGTTCAATTGCCTTTTTGGGCATCCCGAATACCACACAGCTATCCTTATCCTGGGCTATTGTCCTGGCCTTGGCCTCTTTCATCTTCAAAAGGCCTGCAGCGCCATCAGCACCCATACCTGTCAGTATTATACCAATAGCATTTGCACCTGCATACTTGGCAACGGATTTAAACAGCACATCAACAGCAGGTCTTTGATGATGAACCAGTGGACCATCTTTTACCCTTACATAATAACGCGCCCCGCTGCGTGCCAAAAGCATATGATAATTACCAGGAGCAATAAGGGCTTGTCCTTTGGTCACAGAATCCCCATCTTTGGCCTCTTTTACCTTGATTGCACACATGGCATCAAGACGTTTGGCAAAAGATGCCGTAAATTTTGCAGGCATATGCTGGGCGATCACCATACCCGGCATATTCTTAGGAAACCTTGTCAGGATATCTTTTATGGCCTCTGTTCCACCGGTGGATGCACCAATGGCCACAATCTTGTTTGTTGTTGCAGATAGTGCCAGGGACCTTGGTTTCACAACCGAGCCTGTATCCCTCTTTTTAACGACCATACCACGCACATTCACCCTGGCGGCAGCCCTGATTTTGTCGGCCAGCTGAAGGCCCATATCTCCCACGGAATATGATACGGAAGGCTTTGCCAAAACATCCACAGCACCATATGAAAGGGCATCCATAGCTGTTTCACTCCCTGATTTCGTAAGAGAACTCACAATTATCACGGGAAGAGGAAAAAACTTCATTATCTTCCTCAAAAAGGTCAGCCCATCCATACGCGGCATCTCTATATCAAGGGTAATAACGTCAGGTTTCAACTGAACAATCTTGTCCCGTGCCACATAAGGATCGGGGGCTGTTCCAACTACCTCTATGTCCTTTTCGCGAGACAGCTCCTCTGTAAAAACCTTTCTGACAACAGCAGAATCATCTACCACCAGCACTCTTATTCTATCTGTCTTCATTTCACATTTCCCGATTCTCTCAAGGAGACTTTAATAAAGATCTAAGTATGTCAACATAGCCTGCAACATAAAACAGATATATCTTTTACAAAACCGTTAAGTTCAAGGCAAAACGGCCGATTACAGTCTCTGCCAGCAGAAAGTGTGCATCTTCTGCCCCGCAATCATCCATGTCTGTTTTTTTTATGATCTCGGGAATACCTATCTGAAAGACTGCATTTTTATCATAATGGCTGAAAATCCCGCCTGCCGTCATATTAACAATCTCCTTGACCACCTCCCCTGCCTGATCATCGGATACATCTGAAACTTCCTCCCCCAAAAAATTAGACGCAAGGGACAAGGCAAGATCCTTTGGCATAAAACAACAGAGATCGCCTGAAAAAGGGCCTTGGTATTTCACGTTAACAACAATCAAGTTCTTCCTGTTTTCATCAAAAAAAACTGAACCGTCTGTTCCCTCAGAAAATTCTATAGGCTCAAAAAACATGGTTTCCATAACTTCAGAAATCGAGGTCCTCATCGCTGTCATCAAATTCCGGTTCATCGTCTGTCTCTCCCATAACCTTGTTTAACTTCTTTCTGATCGCCTCCGGTGTAAAGGGCTTTTTAACATAGTCAGAAGCACCATTTTCCATAAATTTTTTTACCATCCTCTCACTGCCCTCAGTAGTAACCATAATAACAGGCACATCCCTGTACAGATCGTTTTTTTTAAGTTCTATGAGGAAATCAAGGCCATTCATAACGGGCATGTTATAATCTGTCAGAATAAGATCACACCATTCCCTGTCTATCACCTCAAGGGCAGCCTTCCCGTTGGCAGCCTCAAATATCTGTCCAACCATAAAACCCGACACATTGATAATCCTTTTTAAAATGCCACGCATCGGAAGGGAATCATCAACAATCAAGATATTGTATGCCATAATATATTACATCTCCTGAAAATCATTGGTCTTTGCCAGGACTATGTCAGGGAAAAAAGCCTCTCAACATCACCAAGCTGCAGAGCAAATTCAGCCATTACTTCCTGAAGATCCGTCTGGGAAAAACCAAGTCCTTTTGCTACTTCCTCATGGAACCTGTATGCAAGGCCATCAGAGCCCCCTCCGATTCCCATCATCATGCATAGCATATCTGCAAGATATACTATGCCGGTTTCAAAATCAGACATGGATTCTGTGTCTGAAAGATGGTGGTTTCTGATCACGTATATCATCTTTTCGTTGAACTTCCACTGTTCCGCTATCATCCCGCCCAACTCTGCATGGTCTATTCCTATCACCTCTTTTTCCGCTTCCATGAAGCTGTAACCGTTTTCTGAAACCAATGCATTTATCTTATCAAAGGAATCCATAACATACTGGCTCAATAGAATTTTTCCAATATCCTTTAAAAGGGCTGCTGTAAAAATAATATTACGCTTTTCTGATCCCTTTTTATCTGCAAGCTGTCGGGCGATAATGGCAGAAGACACAGAGTATTTCCAAAGATCTCCCTGATCAAGACCATATCCCTTCTGCTCCCTTGACATGGTTCTAACCGCCCCTGCCATAAGAACCAAATCAGCCACCTGCCTCATTCCCAAAAGAGAAACTGCATGATGTACAGAGGTTATCTCCCTTGCCAAACCAAGGTAGGCCGAATTACATATCTTCAGAAGATTGGCAGTCAGGGCAGGTTCATATTCAACAAGTTTTACAACATCGGCTATGGAACTGTCCGGGTCATCAACAATAGCCATAATCCTTGTGGAAGCCTGAGGGATGGGATCAATTCTGACAACATCTTTCATTATCTTCTTGATATCTGTCATACTACAATCTCCCCCTTTCCGGATATCTTCAGGATGATCTTACCGTTCTCAATAACAAGTTTTACTGTCCGGTTGCAATTCCCACCAATCTCCTCATGATCCACCATCACCTTGTTCTTCCAGAACATCTTCTTTGCAACCATATAATTGCGTTTGCCAATATTAAACAATCCCTTCTGATCCAGGATCTGTGCGCCTCCAGCCATAACAACCCTGAGCCTCTGTTTCTTTGCCCCCAATTTGTATGAGGCCTTAAAGAGACTCGGAATACATGTATCGGCAAACATATATGGGTTTTTCTTTGCCTTTTCCGGATCAATCCCTGAATCGGGCAGCATGTAATGGGCAATACCCCCCACATGAACAACCGGATCATAAATTGCTATACCGATACATGAACCAAGGGAATACGTAATAATCGAAGCATCTGGATCATTACTGACCTTCATATCAGAAACGCCAACTATCAAATTCATATAGCATCCTTACCTTAAAGTGGTATACCCTGCTTTCCTATCTACTTCTCTCTTCATGACCGGCAAAGGCCTTGCCGTAATAGCTCAATAATAATTAGGGACAAGAGGGTTTTTCTGACGCGACTGTCGGGAGGGCGCCGTTTCTTCGTGACTTATCAGTGGGGGAAGCCACAGCCCGGCACTCAACGCTCCAAAAACTCTATAGAAAGTATAGTCCTTCATCAGGCGACCCAAGCCTCTCAGCAAACTATTTTCTGATTAGTAGTTGAGTGCCGGGAATGCTTAAGGGGCCAGTGTCCCCCGCAGATAAGTCACTGAAGAGACCAGCCCGGGAGGCCCGGAGCGGAAGAAAAATTCTCTTGTCCCCATAGCACATTCGCTGTTATCCCCCTAATTATTGAGCTGATACATATTTTTTTATAGTGCAGGGTTGAGCATGAAAACATATGCAAACCATCTCAGAAACACTGTATTGTAAAGTCGTGGCAGGCAGGATATATGGACAGACAAATGCATACCTAAATCCTGCAAGCGTCGAGTTTGCCGAAGACCTGCCTGCGGCAGGCAGGTGCAAGGCGGCAAGGGCGCAGACGTACTACGGTACTTCAAGTCCTTGCCAACACCGCAGATTCGGTAAAATCGGCGCTCCCCTAAGGGTAAACTATTTTCAAAAATCACAACATTTATAGCCGCATCAAATCGATGCATGTTATGCAAGCATAACATTTCTCTAATTCCTTGACATTAAAAGCATAATTTTCTTTTTGAAAATAGTTTATGCAGGTTTTAGGTCATATCATATTCAATGCAGAAACACGGAACTCTCCCTGGCCACATCAAAAAGACCGGCCACATCAAGTATAAGCCCTACCCTGCCATCACCAAGGATCGTGCCTCCAGCTATCCCCTTGATTCCCTTAAAGGTCTCACCGAGGCTTTTTATAACCACCTCTTCCTTGCCAAGAAGCTCATCGAGCAAGAGGCACATCTCGTTTTTTTCATGCTGAACCGTCAGGACAAGGCCATCCCAGGGGTCAATCTGCTCAGATTCTATGCCAAAGATATGGCCAAGCCGCACAAGGGGAAGAAGCCTTCCCTGAAACATGATAACTTCCCCTTTTCCTTCAACCGTGGAATACTGATCCTTTTCCGGTCTGAATGATTTCATGACCGATAACGTTGGTATAATAAACCGTTCTCCGCCCGTCATTACGACCATGCCGTCAATTATGGCAAGCGTCAGAGGAAGACTGATAACAAAGGTGCTGCCCTGGCCTGGTTTTGAATTTATTTCCACCCTGCCGCGCAGCTCTTCTATGGCCTTCTTTACCACATCCATTCCGACCCCGCGGCCCGATATCTCAGTAACCTCCTTTGCCGTTGAAAAACCTGGCTCAAAGATCAGGTTAAATATCTCCGGATCGGTCAGCTTGTCTTCATCGGTAACAAGGCCTTTTTCTCTTGCCTTTTCAAGTATCCTTTCACGATCAAGGCCTCTTCCATCATCCTGCACTTCAACAACGACATTGCCTCCCTTATGATATGCCCTAAGATGAACAGTCCCCTTTCTGTCCTTTCCTGCCGCCTCTCTCTCGTCAGGAGGTTCAATACCATGATCGACCGAATTCCTGATCATATGGACCATGGGATCATAGAGCTCTTCCACCACATTCCTGTCAATCTCAGTATCTTCACCGGACATGACAAGGGCTACTTCCTTGCCGGAAGTTTTACCAAGGTCTCTTACAAGCCTTACCATCTTCTGAAAGGTGTTTTTTATTGGAACCATACGCATGGACATCGCAGTGTTCTGCAAACCCGACACTATCTGTTTCAGGTGTCCAAGATTGTGCTGCAATTTCTGGTCAGGGATAGACAGTTCCGATATGTTCTGCCTGATCATGGATTGGACAATGGCAAGCTCACCCGCCATATTTACCAGTTCGTCAAGTTTTTTGGTATCCACCTTTACCTGAAGTTCCACATGCCTTTTGCCAAATCTCTTCTGCTCTCTCAATGCAGAGACAATGTCCTTGGCCTTTGCCTTGTTTTCTTTTACCAGTATTTCACCGGTCTTCCGGCCAGGTGATTGTTTCTTGATCTCAAGGGCATCTTCAAGTTCTTCATGGTCTATAACACCCTTTTGAATCAGGACCTCACCGATCGGTTTGTTTCCCAGCTTTTTTGCCTGAACAATAATGTCATCTATCCGTTTTTTAACAGGATTGATATCAACGGCTCCTGTATCGAGAACACCTCCCGCGTCAACTCCTGATCTTACATCAGCAACCATTGTCTTAAGCATATCCACTGCTTCAAGAATCACATCAATTATCTCTTCATTGACCTTAAGCTCCCCTCCTCTGGCCTTATCAAGAAGATTTTCCGCACTGTGAGCCAGCTTGTTTATACGCTCAAGGTTTAAAAAACCGGAAACGCCCT
>Ga0256842_1003426_pt1 | contig 10558 bp, 10 predicted proteins | sample 4559240metaG_FD_185973 | JGI IMG/M metagenome (GOLD analysis project Ga0256842, IMG submission 185973) | Hydrothermal vent microbial communities from Guaymas Basin, Mexico - 4559-240 | ecosystem: Environmental > Aquatic > Marine > Hydrothermal vents | place: Mexico: Guaymas Basin | collected...
TTTCCAGACACATTTTACTTGACACAACCGTTCTTTTTGCTTCCGCTACTATGAAGTTTTCCAAATGATACGGTGTTTTATGTGGAATGTGTTTTGGTGCGTAGGACAAGTCTTTTAGCTTTCCATTCCTCGCCCTCCTAACTGTATTCCTCGATATGCCAAGTATCTTCGCAGTCCTTGTAACATTATCACCTTTTTCTATTAACTGGTAAATATCTTCATATCCATCCAGGGTATCAATGCAGCGAACTGTTGAAAGGATGGTAAAGTTTATATATAATATACTGTGCAAGTGCAACAAATGCCGAGGTGGCGGAATTGGCAGACGCGGCTGACTCAAAATCAGCTGGCTCTCAGAAGCCATGCGGGTTCAAGTCCCGCCCTCGGCACCAACTAAAGAAGGGGCTTTAAACAGCCCCTTCTTTTATTAGCTCACCTAAAACCTTTACTATTTTTTTATCGAACTTTCCACTTTCCGCATCTTCAGTTAGTATCTCATAAACTTTTTCCTTATTCCAACCTTCTTTGTAAACCCTTTTTGCGGTTAACGCATCGTAGACATCTGCAACCGCTATTATTCTTCCAAATAAACTTATCTCGCCGTCTTTTTTTCCATGAGGATATCCCGTTCCGTCGCATCTTTCGTGGTGTTCCAAAGCTCCAAGTATCATGCTTTTTGTAACATGTTTCAATTTGGATAATATCTCCGCTCCAATAGTTGTATGCGATTTTATTATTTCGTATTCTTCCTTCGTTAGCTTTCCCGGCTTAAGCAGAATAGAATCAGATATTCCTATCTTGCCAACATCGTGCAAAATAGCGGAAATTTCCAGTTCCTCTAATTCCTTTTCACTCAATCCTAATTTTTCTCCGATCATTACAGAAATTTTTGCTACATTCTTCGAGTGTGTATGAGTATAACAGTCTCTTTTATCTATGGCAGTTGTTATCGCTGTCACGATTTCTTTTATAAGCTTTTTCATTTCTTCAAGTTTCAATGAGCTATATATCTTTCTCCCTATAAGCTTGGCAAAGAGCTCTAATGTTTTTGCATCGCTCTCAGTAAAGCCACCTTCTTTGTTCAGGACTTCTATTACACCTATTTCCTCGTCACCAGCGTATATTGGAGATCCAACTATGTTCTTAGTTACAAACTTCGCTGCTTTATCAACACCTTTAAAATGTCTCTTCTCTTTGTGTAAATCGTTGAAAATCATCGTCTTTTTATTCAAGAAAATCGTTCCCGCTATGGACTTCATAGGAACAGGTATGCTTTCAATCTTTCCACTGGCTCCGCCTTCAGTAACAAAGAACTCCAAGTGATCGTCTTTAAAGAAAAGTATCGAAACGGCTTCAGCTCCTATGACAACTGATATGTATTTTTCTATGTTCTTTAAAAGATTCTTTAAATTAACCGAAGAATTAAGGCGAGCTGCTATATGAGGTATCAACTCCTCTTCCTCCAATATTTCCAGGGTTCCATGTTTTGCAAAGTCCAGCAATTTTTTCAAGGCATTTTCATCAAAATCATCCTCCGAAAACAGATAGAATTTTATTTCTTCGCATTCGTACGCGATTTTAGATTTTCTACCACGCAGCTCGCCTTTCCTCTCATAACCAGCTATCCAATATGGGGCTTTCAATCACTTCACCTCCATATATCTGCCCCTATGGTGACATATTTATCCCACTTGCCGGTTGTAGAGTTCCAAACGAGTTTGAAGCCAGCTGTCAGATTCTCTCCCATTATCGGATACGAAACGGAGATCCACGATATCGTGTCTCCGCCAACATTGAAAACATTCAACTTTCCATATTTGAATGGTGTTTCATCATAAAGATAACCTGTTATATACAAACCATTGAAATTACCACCTATCGCAGGGATTATGCCTCTTAGTGTACCATCAAGTGCTACATTGCCACTAAAGTCTCCATTCAAATACACTCTTCCTTTAATATAACTCCAGTAGACTTCCCCTCCAACGATATAACCTATGGTCCTCCTTTCATCGTTGTATATACCCGGTGTTTGTCCATCAATTTTCTTTCCATAATAATATCTATTGAACAAGAATTGATGATGACCAGAGAAACCGGCAAAGGCTCCTGCGATAAATTCGAATATATCAAATCTTCCATGATAACCACCGAAAACGCCATATGCAAATTTATTATCTTTCTTGGCAAGTTCAGCGTTGACTTCTCCGCCTACACTACCTAAAAACACATTCTTTCTAATGCCAATTGACACTGATTTATCAACAAAGAGTTCTCCAGCTGCAGGTGTAGACTCTGATGTATCATATATTCCACTTATAAAAGCTTCCAAATCGAAAAGAGGCAGAGAAAGTTCTCCAAACCATATTGAATCGGAATTTTTAAATTCGAAGCTGGAAAGTTTAGTAAGTTCATACGGGACATGTAAATATAGTTTGTATCCGTTCCATCCAAGCTGCGTATCAACTGCCTTTGCATTTGGCACAGAATAACCCCTCATCACATAACTCATTCCAAGATCGTAAGAGACCATATTCCCATATTTCACATAGTTATCTCCAAAGAACAAACCTATTCCATTGATGGTGATGGCATCCAGAACATTGGTGCTGGGGGTATCAGAAGGCAGTCCGTAATACAAGTCTCCTCCTACTTTATCGGAGTACGCACTTATTCCAAGATCAAGCCATACAGGTCCTACCCTGAGAGAATGTGAAATGCTGTAAACTATGTAATTTTTCTTTTCCTTTTCAATTGTTCCCATAAAGACACTTGGCTTCCCAAGGCTTACTCCTCCCATCGACTTAGAGGGAGTCTCTTCTTTCTTTTCCTCTTTGGGCTTCTCCTCCTTTTCTTTTGGTTTAGGCTTTTTAACTTCGAATTCCTTTTCGCTGTGTGTAGTCTTTGAAGGTTTAGCCATTCCCGGTGCGTATTCCGATCCAGCAGGGACAGGATATACAGCTCCAGTTGGAGTGTAAGCGAACACAGTGCCTTCAAATGTAACTATTTTGGGCTTTCCATTCTCATATAATACACTGAACTTTGTACCTCTGACACCAGCTGTTACGCTCTTAGTTTTTATAAGGAACCTCTCGCCAGATTTTAGAAGTTTCTGTATACTGCTATAAGTTTTACCTTTAAGTTGCTTCAGTTCTATGACATACCCTTCTCCAACTTTCTCCAACTTTTCTATCTCGAGCTGAGTATTTTCCAAAACTTTAGTCTCCGAATTATTTGGAAATTTTAAAACTACAAAGGAATCCTTCATCGTAAGCAATGAATCTCCTTCAGAGAGTTCCACACTTGAATCAATTGGTTTCCATACTTCCGAATCAGCTTTCTTATACGCTGCATTTCCATAAAAGTCTTCCACTTTTACGCCAATTTTAGAACCTGTCACCTTTTTTTCTTTTATAGCCACACTAATTTCTGTACTCTCATCATCAACAGTGAATGTTATCGTAGCTTGCCCTTCTTCATACGGAGCAAGGTAGTTAACTGTAGCAGTTCCATCAATGGGTATTCCATCAAATAGGAGGTTTATTTCGTAAAAACCCCCAACCGAAGCTTCAGCTTTGAGCGTACCTTTGGCAGGTTGCCCTTTAGCATCAAGGTAGGTAACAGACAATGGCAAAACTCCACCTGCATCCACTACCGTAGATTCTGCAGTAACAACTATCCTTGAAAAACCTAACGATAAAAGCAGCAAGCCTAATACTGCAACCATCAAACGTTTCACCATACTAACACCTCCCACAATATTGTCGTCAAAAATGCCAACCCTGCCACAAAAACATTTTCTAAAAAGAGCTTCTTCTCATTTCTTCTGAGAAAGTTTCTGAGAATTTCTATACCAAACAAGACAGCCACATAAAAAATGTTTCCCACCCACGGGAATACCCCTCTTATTATGTAACCTGGCCAATCTCTCTTGTATGTTTCCCCTCTTCTAAACGCAAAGTAGCCAAGAAAAGAAAGAAAATACGCGTTGAATATCGTTATCATCAGTTTTTCTGAGATATTCTCTGGTAAAAAAAACTGTACATTAGTAAAAAATGGCATAATAGCCAGTATCGTTATTAGGTGGAAAATCTGATCCAACAAATACCATTGCCATCCATTATCACCCTTTGTAAGCTTCAGGTAATCTATAAAATAATGGGCTATTCCTACAGCTGTTATTAAAGCAATATGGAAAAAGCGATATCCGTGTCCCAAAGAAAAAGCTATCTGTGATAAGTATACCAAAAGAACATGAAGTGTAAGAACTGCTTTGCTTTTGGACTTATTTGCAGCTATCCATCCAAATTGAAGGACATAGTCACCAAAAAGATGTCCCAAATACAGGTGAGCGAAAGATTCAAGCATTAACTGGCACCTCTTTCAATTTTTCAACGAATTCATCTGGGAATTTCCCTTTTGCTATATTTTCAATCTCATTTATATCCATGTTTTCTGATAACCTTCGCGACATTTCATCTATAAATCCTATAAAAAGCGCAATGTACGGTATATCCTTTTCTTTCAACCCGTAAGGAAAGCCGCTACCATCCAATCTTTCGTGGTGATAAAGTGTTGCATTCAAGACTTCCTTGGGCAGGTCCTGGATATTCTTAAGGATCTCATAACCATAAATAGGGTGTTTTCTATATTCTTCCACTTCTTCATTAGTTAATTTAGAGAAATCCTTTTGAAGGATATAATCCTTAACCCCTATTAGTCCAACATCGTAAACATAAAGCGATAATTCTGCTGCTTTTTTGTCTATATCAAATTGATCTATGAGCATATCAAATAATTTGTATTTTATCTTTTTAAACTTCTCCGCTTCTTTAACCCTGCTTTCCATTGCTTTCGATAATGTCTCTAATGAGCTTTTGAGCATCTCGAAACTTCTTTTCGCCAAAATAGAACCTTCCATTATGGAAGTTATAGAATCTACGGATGCTATGAATTGTAAGGCAAGCTCTACATCGATGTTTCCGCTTATTGAAACACAACCAAGATATCCTGAACTTTTGCTGTTTATGGGCAAAATGATCTTGTCTTTCGTTATTTGAAATCTTCTTTTTTCCTCTGAAAATTCGACAGAGCTGATTCTTGGATCGAACTCCTTTATTATTTCCATATATTCTTCTACATCGGAAACCATTAAAAGGCTTTGGATCATCTTTGATGTTCTACTTATACCAAGTTCGTAAAGCACATTTGCGGCTTCTTCGACAGCGGATTCTAAGTTTGAAATAAGAAGCTCGCCGTTTTCATCCTTAAAAGAGACTGCAGGGTTATTCATCGCTTTTCCAAACCTTTTTTCACCAATCTTAAGATATATCATACGGATTCCCCCGATTCTTCTACACTATATACCTTGATAGCTATACTTTTTCCTTTTACTTCATACGCTCCTTCATAATTAGTTTTGAACTTACCTTGGATCTTTTCATAAACTGCTTCAGTTATTAATATTGGTTTATCGACCTTTCTTGTAAGAGACTCTATTCTTGAGGCGGTGTTGACCGTGTCTCCTATACATGTGTAGTCCCATCTAAAACTTGCACCTATATTTCCTACAACGACCTCTCCATAGTGAAGCCCTATCCCATTATCGATATCTATTCCCATTTCCTCCCTTAGCTTTCTCAATTCCTTCCTCATCTCAATAGCAGCTTTAACAGCCCTTTCTGCATCGTCATCCTGGGTAAATGGCACACCAAATATAGCCATTATGGCATCTCCAATGAACTTGTCTATCATTCCACCGTTGTTTCGTATAACATTGCTCATTCTGTCAAAATAGATGTTTAATATTTTGACTATTTCTTCTGGGTCTTTGTTCTCCGACATTTTTGTGAAGCCCCGTATATCCGAAAACAGCACAACAACATTTTTCTTCTCGTTGGAAAGATGGGTTTTCCCCTCTTTTATAATTTGATCAGCAACTTTTTCGTCGAGATATCTATACAGGAACTCTCTGAACCTTCTTTTGTCCCTTGCATTTATATAAAATTTTTCGGAAATTCCAAAAAGTCCCATTATAAATACGGAAAATATTGGAAATGAAGCATCGAGAAATACCTTGTCTTTAAAGTAAAAATAACTTATTATTAGAAGAATTGGAATTATCAGAAAAACCGTAAAATTAAATTCAATCTTGTTGAGCGATAATGTTAAAAGCGATATCAAAACAACAGCTATCACCAGAACAAATTCATATACGAACGGTACACAGCTTAGTGTATCATTTCTAATCATGTTTTCTACAGCAGTTGCGTGAATATATACACCAGGTTCATTGTTGGAAAATGGTGTAACCCTGAGGTCGTAAAGCCCCTTTGCTGTTGCCGTATAACCTATTATGACAACCTTTCCATTCACAATTTTCCTGAGTTCTGTAGGATTCCCCTTATATACATCTATAAAAGATAAGGTTTTAAAGTTATCCTTACCCACTCCATAGTAATATAAATTTAAAAGACCATGATTATCAAATGGAACATAATATGCCTTCACTTTTATCCCATTTTTCTCGATAGGGATTTCAACACGCCTTTTCTTAAAGTCAACTATCAAATTAGTCTTCATGGGATCCTGTCCCAGGTAAAGTGCGTATCCAAGTATATCCATGTGGGGTAAGAAACCACTGGTTCTTTTTGTTTCAATAGCCCATTTCTCCTCGATGAAAAGTGGTAGCTTTCTTATTTTCCCATCGATATCAACTGCAGCAACTTCAAAGCTTGCAACTGGGGCTACATCTGTGAAGATTTTTATAGGTGGTCTTATTTTGTAGATTGAAATGGGGCTCATTAAAGAGAGTTCTCGAAAGTTTTTCATTTTATAAACATATCGTAAGTACCCTGTGTTTTTTTCAAGCCTTTTCTTCACAACTTCACTGTAATTTTCATAGGTCTTCTTTTCATTTATAAGGTATGTACCAAGAACAACCCGTTTGTTCAAAAGGAGAACAGCGGCTAAATACCTATCTCCCTTAGGATCTTCTTCACTGGGATTGGTAAATGAGACATCTAAAAGAACTGATTTTGCCCCAGCTTGAAAGAGTTTATGCACTACCATGGCATATTTTGCCCTTGAAAGAGGCCAAAAATCTCCTTCTCCTTCGAACCAACTTAATGTCTTTTCATCTATTCCTACCACGACAACATGAGAATCGATTTTGAGTTTGCCACGCAGGTTATACATAAGATCCTGATACTTAAGCTCCATGAATCTAATCCAATTCAAGTTGAATACATAGGATAAAAAGTAAATGACTATTAACGCTATCGACAGATAGAGAAGATGCCTAACCTCCTTTTTCAAAACATCCACCCCCGAAGAGTGTAGAAGATAACCTGTCTATATGGTAACATATAGCGGTGGGAAAATCTTAGCTAAGGAGGGGTTGCTGTGAAAAGGACTTACCAACCATCGAGAAGGAAGAGAAAGAGAACACATGGCTTTCTCGCAAGGAGCCGTTCGAAGTCCGGGAGGAAAGTTTTGAAAAGAAGGAGGAGAAAAGGTAGGTGGAGACTCGCCGTTTGACCCGAAAAGAACGCCTGAGGCTCAGGAAGGATTTTAAGAGGGTTTTTAGTAATGGAAAGTGTGTTTATAACGAATATTTCAGAATTGTTTATGTTAAGAATGATTTGGGTTTAAGAAGAATAGCGGTCCTGGTAAAGAAAAAAATTGGAAGAGCAGTGTATAGGAATAGAATAAGAAGATTGGTGAAAGAGTTTTTTAGAAACAATAAAGAGAAGTTTCCCAAGTCGATTGATATGATATTTTTAGCGAGAGAAAAGCTTAAGGAAAAAAAGAAAATTTGTTATAAAGATGTAGAGAAAATGATCTTGGACCTCATGGAGCGAATGAAATGAAAAAGCTTTTAATATATTTAATAAAGTTTTATCAAAAATTTATTTCACCTCTTTTCCCGCCAACATGTAGATTTGAACCTACATGTTCGGTTTATTCAATCCAAGCTCTTGAAAAACATGGGCTTATTAAGGGGCTTTATCTGAGCCTCAGGCGTGTGATTCGATGCAATCCTCTCAGTAGAGGCGGGTACGATCCTGTGCCTGAGGAATTCCGTTTTTTTAAGGTTAGAGGAGGGGAAAAATAATGAAAAAATATGTAGCATTGGCTTTGATAGCCATCATAGCTGTTTTTGTGTTTTCGCTCAGCTATGAAGTAAACGACAACGAAATAGTGGTAAAAGGGAGATTTACGGAGTATCATCTTAATAAAAGTGGAGATCTTCAGGATGTCTATATCGTCTTCTATCCTAACAAGAGGAAACATGTATACACATATACAAGTGATGGATTTACGATTTTAAGTCCTTCCAGTGTTGTTTCCACAAATGTTGAAAAGAAAGATGAAGATATTTATATCAGTTTTTTATACGCCTCAGGGTTGAAAAAAACTTATCATTTCATAAATGGTCCGCATTATGAATTTTATGTAGAATTTTCAAAAGAGATGCCTGTGACTCTTCCAAGCGTGAACCTGCCGCAATATGATTTAAGCGAAGATAATCTCTACATTTCATACTACTCCAAAAGCAAAGTTGTTTCTATATGCAAGATAGAAGAAGGGTATCTAAAAAACAACATAGCACACGCTAAAAGAATCCATGTTTACATTGGTCCGCCAAAAAAGACCTTCTTGAAAAGCGTTTTTAAAGATGATTACGATAATGTTATTGCTCTTCTCAAAAAGCTTCATGTTTACGGGGGTTACGATCTAATATTCTATCCATTTGTTTGGTTCTTTTATTGGCTTTATAAAATCACTGGAAACTTTGGCTGGGCGATTATCCTTTTCACTTTCGTTGTGAGGTTGGTGCTCTATCCACTCTATCACGCGCAAACAAAGTCTATGATTAAGATGAGAAAGATACAGAAAGATATAGAATACATAAAGAAGAAGTACAAAGATCCTCAAAAGCAACAAGAAGCACTCACCAAGTTGTATAAGGAAAAAGGTATCAATCCGATGAGTGGATGCTTGATGATGCTTATACAACTTCCAATATTTTTCATACTTTGGAGAGTTATAAGCTATTTCCAGGAAGAATTCGCTTATGGGAAGCCATTTTTGCTCTGGCATGACCTCTCCGTTGGCGGATGGAAAGCTAATGCGCTTTTGGTGATAATCACCATAGTTGCAAGTTTCTTCTCCACGCTTATAACAAGCCAAGATACGAGAAGCGCATGGCAAGGTGTGCTTATGTCAGCCATATTCCCACTTCTCTTCATATCGCTTCCTTCTGGACTTTTCTTATATTACGCTACAAACACGCTTATACAGCTTGTAATAACTTATTATATCTACAAAAGATATAAGATAAAGGGTATCACCATCAGAGAGCTTTTAGGGCTTCCTAAAAAAGCTTAACGAGGGGGAGCAGAGGATGAAAAAAATAAAATCTACAGCCTCAACTGTTGAAGAAGCTATCGAAAAAGTAGTTAAAGAGTATGGGTTAAAAGAAGGGGAGTATGAATATGAAATAGTAGAGAAAGGTTTTAAAGGAATCTTGGGTTTTTTCTCGAAAGAAGCTGTTGTTATTTTGACTATAAAAAGAGAATTTTATGAGAGAAGAATAAAAGAGTTTCTCCTTGGAATAGTGAAAAACTCCGACCTCGATATTGGAGTAAATGTAACTTCAAAGGGAAGAACATTTTATGTGAAAATCAGAGGATCAGGTGTTGGAAAACTGATAGGAAAACACGGAAAGACTTTGGGAGCGCTCCAGCATATCTTAACCATATTTGTGAATAGGATCAGCGATGTTAAACTAAATATCATCATCGATGCTGGAGAATATAGGGAAAGAAGAAAGAGACAACTTGAATTTATAGCAAAGAGTGCTATCAGGCAGGTTATGCAGAGCAAAGGAAAAGTTGTGCTCGATCCAATGTTTTCCTTTGAAAGAAAGATCATTCACGAAGTTGTAAAGAAATACAAGGGTGTTAGAAGCTATTCCATAGGGATAGAGCCCTATAGAAAGGTTGTTATTGAATATGTTAAAGGGCGTGCAAGAATGAAAAGATGAAGGAGGGAGAGTATGAGTGAGAAGGTCGTGATAAAAAAGCCAACAGAAGAAGAGCTGAAAAGGCTTGGTGTATTTTCTTGGCCAATATGGGAAAAGGAAGAAAGTGAGTTCGACTGGTATTATGATGAGGATGAAACATTTTATGTGCTCGATGGCGAAGTTGAGGTAGTGCTTGATAATGGCGAGATCGTTAAATTTGGGGAAGGCGATCTTGTAACATTTAGAAAAGGGACAAAATGCACTTGGAAGGTCAAGAAACCTATAAGAAAGCACTATCGTTTTGGGAGCAAGTGAAAAAATAAAAGGGACCCGTTTTTTGGACTGAACCCAAAAAATGGGATGTAGAAAAAAAGCCCCCGGAAGTGATAAAGTAAAACCATGAAGGGGGCGTTTTCTTTGGCGGAAAAATCTCAGAGATTCAAGAAATATCCTGTTCATATCAAAGAGAAAGCGGTAAAGCTTTATTATGAAGACATGCTACCTAAGAGTGGGAAATATAGAGAAGGG
>Ga0256842_1003427_pt1 | contig 10555 bp, 11 predicted proteins | sample 4559240metaG_FD_185973 | JGI IMG/M metagenome (GOLD analysis project Ga0256842, IMG submission 185973) | Hydrothermal vent microbial communities from Guaymas Basin, Mexico - 4559-240 | ecosystem: Environmental > Aquatic > Marine > Hydrothermal vents | place: Mexico: Guaymas Basin | collected...
AAGAGTTAAAAGCTCTTGAACGTGTTCTTTGAAAGTTTTTTGTTACTAGGCTGTACTCTTTTTTATTTTTTTGCTCCGTTTAAGTTATTCTTTATAGGATTGCTTAAAATTAAGCTGTAATTAATATTTAAAATCGGATAAAAAAAGATAAAATAAATTAAAATACATGATATAATTCTTAACATAAAATATTCTAAATCATGTATTGGACCAAAACTTAATGAAAGTAAATAATATATTCTAATATTTTTAGAAAATGAATTACTAATTAATTGATTTCTCATTTTAATAACTACTAAAGATATTAATACAACATAAATAGGGTAAAAATAATATCCAAAGACCATCACTTGTAATGGTAATGTATAATTAGATCCCTGAGCAAAATCCAAAGAATGTCTTACTACTAATTCTGATAATTGTTGCCCTATATTAATATAATCAATATCCAATATTCTTTTTATATAAATACCTAAAAAAGACATTATATAAGAGAAGAAACCACTTTGTATATTATCATAACCATTATAGCGCATATAGTATTCTAGTCCATCAGCATTTGCCATAACTCTATTTAAAAAAATATTTACACCATCCATAAATACAGAATCAGTTTTATACATACTTGATATAACTATAATAAATAATATTGATATGAAAACAAATATAGAAGAATAAATATTTATTTTTGAAAGTTCTTTTTTAGTATATATATTCCTATGCATAATTAAAAATATACCAAAAGCAAATATTATAGATAATAAACTAGAGCGACCACCACCCAAAAGTAATAATATAATATACCCAATAAGTAGAAGACTGATTATGAATTTATATTTTTTTAAAAAAAATATATATAGAAAAGATATATATAGAAAAACAGGAACAACACCAATATTTATAATCCTTAAAATAGGATTTCTTCCTTGTAAATCGACAAAACGATACAGGAACCAATGTGAAAAATCATTTTCAATCATATAAATAAATAAATCTACCTTTGAATATAAAAGCAAAGCAAGTGACATTACGTAAACTAAAAAAATTTTATTTTTATTGATAACTATTTTGACTTTCTTAAAATACCTTACATTATTAGAAATAAGCTGTTTTTTCAGTATAAAAATATAAAGGAAAAAGGAAAAAAGGAAAATTATTGAAAAAGGATTAAATCCATATTGAAAAGAAAATACTAATAAAAAAGAAATATTAGAGGAAAGCCATAAGATTTCATATACTAAAGGATCAATAATACTTGTAATTTTATTTTTAAGGTAAAATGAAATCAATGTAAAATTAATAATAAGAACAATAAACAATGCTACTGTATTATAGTTTGTAATATTAAACATACTTATGTAAATACACTTTTAATGCTAATAAAAAAATAAAAAACTTATTTTGTTGTTGTGTCACATGTTTAGCACGTATTTTATTCATCTCTTCATATGATTTTTCAACTTCTGTTCTACTGATACCATCTTCTAAACATACAGAGAATATTTCATTAAAATAAAAACTCTTTTTATTGTTTAAAAAGATAATTAAATTTAATTCGTAATCAGCGGCAATTTTATAATTAGTATCATATCTAAATATATTAAAGAAAGTTTTTGAATAAAATGCTGCTTGATGGTGTATTGTATTATGTAAGTAAGTTTTAAAAGAGAATTTTGATTTTATAACTAATCCTGTATTATACTTTACATTTCCATATATAAGATCATAATTATTTTTATCAGTACTAAAAATATTATTAATAATATCACAAGACAAACAATCATCAGCACCCAAAAAAAATAAAAAATCACCTCGCACTACATCTATCCCCTTATTCATCGCATCATAAATCCCCTTATCCTTTTCACTCACCCAATAATCAATCTTATCTTCATATTTTTTAATAATATCAACAGTTCCATCAGTAGAACCACCATCTATAATAATATACTCAACATTATCATAACTCTGGTTTATCACACTAAGTATAGTCTCTTCTAAAAACTCTTCACCATTATATACAACTGTGATGATAGATATAAGAAGTTTATCATCATAAGACTTTTTAAAATACCCTTGAGTTCTAAGACCACCTTCACCTTGTCTATTTTCTCCCTCTGGAAGAAACAAAAAAGACTCAAATTTATCTTCAGGTTTGTTTTCAATTACTGGTTTTTCTTTTGTTAAGAGTCTTGTTGTACTATAGTTTTCATTTGTGTATATTACATCAGTCATCATTTATTCCTAAGTATCTATTAGCTTTTAAAACTATATTCACATCATTTGTTGTCATATTGGGCTTTAAATCTAGCTTTGCTCGTATATCCTTTTTTATTGTAACTTGAGGCTTTTTATTTAATAGTTCAATTTCTTCTATATATTTTTGCTCTAATTCATAAAAAGATTTTATTTCTTTAAGATATTTATATAAATTTCTAATAAGTTTTTTATACTCTTTTTTATCACTATTTGACTTATACATAAAATATGCACCTATACTTGAAGCACCTAATGTTGATATTGCAGTTATTATATTAGTAATAATTAATTCACTCATTTTACTAATACCTCTTTATAAAGCTCAACATACTTCTTAGCAACAACAACACTATCAAACTCTTTCAAAACTTTCTCTCTTGCCTTTTTACAAAGTTCATCATAATTTTCATTATTTAGAATCCACTCTATACCATCTTTTAAATCAGTAGTATCAAATGGTTTTGCTAAATATCCTGTCTTTTTATGTTCTATCATATCGCTATTACCACCTATATCAAATCCAACAACAGGTGTACCGCATGATAAACTTTCCATGATAGCATTTGAAAGATTTTCTTGTAAACTTGGCACTATCATAATATCAACAGCACTATACAAAGTAACTAAACTTACATCATCAGCTAAACTACCTAAATAATGAGTTTTAAATCCAAAGTCTTGAGAATTTTTAGGTTTACTACTTCCAAAAACTACAAACTCTATATTACCATTTTTAAGTTTTTTCATAGCGTTACTTAATTCTACAAAGCCTTTTCGTGGGTCACTTGTCGCACCCATTGCACCAAAGAGTACAAGCTTTTTATCTTGAGGCAAACTCCAAAGTTCTCTTGATTTTTCTTTGTCAAATGGCTTAAATATATTTGTATCTATAGGATTTGGCAGATTGATATGTTTTTTGTCTTTTAAGAGTGTACTACTTTTTGCACATTCATATAGCCATTTACTTAACCCATTTATTGTTATATTATTAATTTTAGAATAACTTTTTTGTTTTCTATTAAATACTTTACGACTTAAATCATTTGGTTTATCACTACCAAGAACTTGACAGTTTCCACAATCACTCTCATAAGCACCACAATTTTCATCATAATGACAACCGCCAGTAAAAGCCCACATATCATGAAGTGACCAAACTATAGGAGCTTTTATACGAGCTAACTCTTCTATCTTTATCATCCCTCCACATATCCAATGTAGATGAACTATATCAGGATTTATCTCGTTTATTTTATCTACTACATTACTAAATCCAAAGTAAGATGCTGAGAAAAGTGTTTTTGTTCTATTTTTATAAAATCTTACAGGGATACTATCAAGAGTAGGACGAAGTTTGTTTATACCTTTAGATATCTTACTATTATCAACAAGCACAGTAAAATCATCACTACTTTTACTTTGTACCAACATTTGACTATTGATATTTTGAGATAATAATGATTTATGAAGTCTATATGCAGCACGAGCTGCTCCACCTTGGATGTCTGATGTGTTTACTATTAGGATTTTCATTTCTGAACCTCTTTAAGTTTTTCGATATAAATATTTAATCTCTCAACTATAGTATCTTCATAAAGTTTTACCTGTTTATCTTCATTTTTCAATATATTTATATCTATGCTATCTTCTTGTAGTGAGATATATCTCTGGCTATAAAAATTATCACTATCTATATCAGATAAAAATCCGTAAATTTTTCCCTTTTTGGGTTCTGTATAATCTAGCACATAGTTTTTACCACTAGCTATAGTCTGTAGTACTACAGAGTGAAACCTCATACCGACATTAAAGTATGCATTTTGATACACTTCTATAGTCTCTTTTAGTGTCAAGTTCGGATTTTGTACTTTTATATTTTCTTTTTTAAGTTCCAGTGCTATACTATTTAAAAACACTCTATCGTCATTACCTATATAAAAATAGTGCATAGGAATTAGCCGAATTTCTCTATCTTCATACTTGTCTGCCAAATCTTTAATAAAGCTTTTTAGCTCTTCATTAATATTTTTTGAGTCTTGTTGTTTGTTATACTCAAGTGGAAATTCACGTAAATTTACTGCTATATAATCTTGTGGTTTTTTACTATAAATCTTTGCATATTCCAATGTACACTCAACAGCAGGATCATAACTTGTATAAATTGAGTTAGCATCATAGAACTTATTAAACTCTTTATAAATATCTTTTAAATTATCTTTTGATTTATTGTCTCTTAGTATAGTGATGTCACAATTTAGAGATATATTTAAAACTGATTTTCTATATTTTTTATGAAACAGCGGTCCAACACCACATCCTAAAAGAGCAGTTTTTATACCTTGTTTTCGAGCCTTTTTAAAAGCATACTCAACCATAAACAACTCAGACAAGTCCATCAATGGTCCACCACCCATAGAGACTAAGTCACTCTCTTTTATAGCTTGTGAAAGTTCCTTAGAGTCTTTTGAGTTAAAAATTTCTATTTTAATATCTTTTTTGATAATCTCTTTATAAAAACTATAGTCTTCGTTTAAACTTCTCTGACTAAAAAATGGATAAAGACTTCCTAATTTAATTTCAAAATCATCATAAGTTTTATTAAAAAACGATATAAGTCCTGCAAGTATTGCTCTGTCTCCTATAGTCTCTGTTCCGTACCAACCTATTATTGTGATTGTCATTATAAAAACCTTACCTTTAACTCATAGATTTTCATAGCAAGCCTATTTGTTAAAATACTTTTTAAAAATACCCATACATTATTCACTTCTGCTTGTCCATTATAGTCATGAATACACCCATCACAACTATTTTTTATAATGCTTTTTCTATACTCTATATTTTTGTCATCAAAAAATATTTTTTCGCCATCAGTTTTTCGTAAACTACCTATACTTTCACTAGCAACAGCACAGTAATACAACTCTCCTCTAGCATCAAGTGTAATACCTTCATCTTTCCATGCACAACCTAATAACCTTTTAGGTTTTCCACTATTTAACCATGAAAAAATAGAATAGTACTTAAACTTATTTCCTAAATCTTTTGTTTGTGAAATTTGATAATGAAAAAATTCAATAGCACTTTGTTTAAGAGGACTATATATAACAGAATACTGATCTCTTAATTTATCACTCTCTATTCTTTTGTTATCTATTCCCATTCTATACTTAATATTATAATTTTTACTTTTTGCATAAGTATCTAATTCCATCAAATAATCAATGTTTTGAGTAACAATAGTACATCCAATATCGTAGCTATCACAATACTTATCTTGATTTTTGATAATCTCATCAATAGTAGCTGATGTTTTATCAAATGCATAGCCAATACCACGAACAGTATTGTGAATTTCACCAACACCATCAAGGGAAATTGCTATATGAAAATTAATTCCTTTTTCTTTACAAGAAGCATAAATCTTTTCAACCTGTTTAAAAAGAGGTTTAGGACTAAATCCATGAGAAATTATGTTTAAAGACTTTAAAGAGGGAAGTTTTAAAATTTCATCTGCATATTCATAGAGATTAGGTACTAAAGATGGTTCACCGCCATTAATACCTACTGCCTCTACTTCTTTAAAAATATCATCTTGCATAAACTTAGCAAACTCTTCAACAGTAGCTTCTCCACTATGATCCATCTGCCAGATATTACACATAACACATTTTGAATTACAATTATATGTAATAGGCAACTGTATTACCTTTGGATATTTTTTTTTACTTCCATCTATTTTAGTTAATGATGAAGTTTGTAGAAATCTTAAAGCTTTTACTATTAGAAAAAACTTTTTATTTTTTTTAATTAATTGAATTATTTGTTGTTTCATTTGAACCCTTTTAAAAATAATGACTTTGTTTTCAAAATAAATATTATTCTTGTATCAATTCTAAAAATATCAAATATATAATATGCATATATATATGATATTAAAGATGCATATGCAGCTCCTACTATTCCATATCTTTCAATTAAAAAATAATTTAATACTATATTAATAATCATTCCTCCCATAGTTCTATATAAATTTATTATAGTTTTATTTTCTGCTATTAACCATCTTCCACTGGATACACCTAAGTAAACAAAAATAACAGAAAATATATGTATTGATAGTACCGATGCAGCATTTATATATTCTTGTCCGTAAAATATTATAATTATGCTATCAGATAAAAAATAAGTAAATATTGACAATATATAGGCAATTAGTATTAAGAATACAAATATTTTTTGTATTCTTTCATAATATAATTTTTTAGAATTTTTTTTTGCATTTATTATAGATGGAAATAGTGAATTACATATTATCACTCCTATACCATACCAAGCCTCACTCAAGCGAATAGAAGCAGAATAATAACCTACTTCTGTAGAACTAAGCATCTCTTTGATCATAACTTGATCTATTTTCATATAAACAGATACAACCATACCACTTAAAATCAGTGGCCAACTATCTTTTAAAAGAGAAAGTGCTGTTTCTTTTTTGAATGTTAAATTTTGAATGTTAAATTTTGAATTATTTTTTATATAAAAATAGATAAATCCACATGCCAAAACAAAACTATCAAAAAGTATTACCCAAGCAAAATCTATTAGTGGGGCATTACTAAGTATAAGTGCTATTTTAACCATACTACTCATAAAAAGAGTTATGATGTTTGCATAGACTACATACTTGCTAAGCACTTTTGACTGAAAATACATATCTATGACATTAAAAGACTGAAATATCGTAGCAGATGCTATGATGAACACTATCATATTTGTATAATGATCATTAGAGGTAAAGTTTACTGCTATTGCTAAGATGATCAATACTCCAATAGCTCCCATCAGCTTGAGCCAAAAAGCCGTGCCAATGAGTTCATCTCTTCTGCTTTCATCTTTTACTAATTCTCTTACAACTATCCCATCAAGCCCAAGAGTTGCAACAGCAGTAAAAAGTCCCACAAAACTACTAGCATACGACAAAAGTCCATATTGTTCGGGCCCTAAATATCTCGCCACCCAAACGCCTACAAAAAGACCAACTGCCATACGAAGTATTTTTTCACCAAAAAGCCATGAGGTATTTTTGAAGTATCTCATAAAGCCAGAGTGATCTCGCAGGTTTTGGATTTTGGATATTAAACTTTGAATCAAGAGAGTTTACCCACCATTTCAAATGAATCTATATCTATATTTAGTTTACTAAAAGCAAAAACTTTATTTCCTAAATCTTTCAAGCTAGCACCTAGATGATATATCTCGCTATTGTCCAGAATGAAAAATCTATCGTGAAACTCTTTTTTGGTTTTTAATTCTACATTCTTATACTGTCTTTGATATTTTTGAAAATCTAGCTTTAGTTGTTTTGAGATGTTTTGTGTGTAAATTGTAAAATGTATATTTAGATATTTGCTACATAGTGTGAAAATAGTATCATCTATATAGTTGTCTATAAGCACTACTTCATTCTTAGCACTTTTTAGCAATTCATTTACAAAAACGTATGCGTCATATATTTGACCATTGTAAAATATGCCTTGCTTTATTAAATTTAGTTCATCGTTTTTAATCTTAGATTTTACAACTTTCATATCATTTTCTAAGTTCATCAATCTTTGCTCTGTGATTTTGTGGGTATTTATAGCATATCCATTTGTGATGTACTCTTTTAAAACTGATGTTGCCCATTGACGGAATTTTGTGGCTTTATATGAACTTACTCTATAGCCTACGGAAATAATTGCATCAAGGCTATAGTGTTTGAGAGTTCTTTTTACCTTTCTTTTTCCTTCTTGACGAACTACCGAGAAATCCTCGGTAGTTGAGTTTTCATCTAGTTCTTTTTCTTTGTATATGTTTTTTAGGTGCAAGCTGATATTATCCGTACTTGTATCAAAGAGTTCTGAGATTTGAGATTGACTAAGCCAAATAGTCTCTTTTTCAACAGAAACATTCAATTCTATCTCACCATTTTCATATACTATTATATTTTGATTATTCATATTCATAAACAAAATCTTACTCTAAATACCATCTGTACATTTCTTTGATTCCTGACTCTAAATCCATTTTATAATTCCACCCAAGACTATTGAGTTTATTTACATCTGTTAATTTCTTCATCGTACCATCTGGTTTTGAGTTATCAAAATAGAGTTCACCTTTATAACCTACTATTTTTTGAATAGTCTCAGCTAACTCTTTTATGCTTATATCTACACCTGTTCCTATATTTATATGCGTATTTCGGATCTCTTTATCATCTTCCTCATAAGTATCTTTAAAATCTCTATTTTCAAGTAAAAAAACACAAGCATCCGCCATATCTTCTGAGTACAAGAACTCACGTCTAGGTTTTCCACTCCCCCATATCTCTACTTTTGGAGTATTGTTGAGTTTTGCTTCATGCATCTTTCTAAGAAGTGCCGGTAGCACGTGAGATGTCTCTAGGTCAAAGTTATCATTTGGACCGTAGAGGTTTGTAGGCATTGCAGAGATGAAGTTTGTACCATATTGTAGGTTATAACTTTCACACATCTTTATGCCGGCTATTTTTGCTATAGCGTAAGGCTCATTTGTGTATTCTAACTCACTTGTCAATAAACTATCTTCACTCATAGGTTGAGGGCAGTTTTTTGGGTATATACAAGTACTACCTAAAAACAATAATTTTGCTACACCGTTTAGATAACTTTGATGTATTACATTATTTTGAATTTGTAGGTTTTCATATATAAAATCAGCTCTATAAGTATTGTTCGCAACTATGCCACCGACTTTTGCAGCAGCGAGTATGACATACTCAGGTTTCTCTTTTGCAAAAAACTCTGCTACTGCATTTGCATCTAAAAGGTCTAATTCTTTATGAGTACGATATACTAAGTTTGTATAACCTTTTAATTCAAGGTTTTTAACTATAGCACTTCCAACAAGTCCTCTATGACCTGCTATGTATATTTTGCTATTTTTGTTCATCTATCTTCTCTTTATTGAATTTATTAGAATAATCAACTGAAGTGTGATATATTCTTATTATAAATATTTCATTTAATACTTTATTTGCTTTGTAGATAACAATATGACTTTCATATACCAGTACTCTACAATCTCTTTTAATGAGTTTATTTTTACATTCTGTACCCATAAATGGATTCAATTTAAGAAGTTCAATTTTATCTTCATAGTTTGCTAAATAATTTAAAGCATTTGTTTGACCCTCGTTTGCTATATGCGATATAGCATCTTCTAAATCTATTTGTGCTTGATTAGAGTATAGTATATTATACATATTTTCTTTTTATATCACTTATAATTTCATCATGTGATTTTTCACTTACTCCAGAGTGTAATCCTTTGTCAATTTCAGACTCCAAATAAGACCAATCTTCTTCAATCAGTTTTTCTTCAACTATTTCCACCTCATGTTTTGGTAAATTTTGTAAAAAATAGAGTACTTTATCAAATACTGAGTCTTCTATATTTAATTTTAAAGTGTGCATTATAAAACTCCTTTTTACCTACTCAAAATAGTTCATTATGGTATAACCACCATCTTTAAGATACTGATCTTTTGCAACAAGTTTCAAGTCTGATGCCATCATATCATCTACAAGCTCTTTGAGTTGATACTCTCTGCTCCATCCAAGTTTAGTTTCTGCTTTTGTTGGGTCTCCTAAAAGCAAATCAACTTCTGTTGGTCTAAAGTATTTCGGGTCAACTGCTACAACTTCATCTCCAACTTTTAGAGTGTTGTTTTCTATGCCAAGTTCTTCTAATCTGGCTTTATCTACAGAACTAATAATACCTTTTTCATCTACACCTTCGCCCTTAAATTCAAGCTCTACACCAACATATTTAAATGCCATTCTTACAAAGTCACGAACAGCAGTAGTTTTACCTGTTGCTATGACCCAGTCTTCTGGTTTATCAGCTTGTAGTATCATCCACATCATTCTTACATAATCTTTTGCATGACCCCAGTCACGTTTGGCATCAAGATTACCAAGGTAAAGTTTGTCTTGAAGACCAAGGGCTATTTTTGAAGCTGCTCTTGTGATTTTTCTTGTTACAAATGTCTCACCTCTTACTGGGCTTTCATGGTTAAAAAGGATACCGTTACATGCAAACATACCGTAAGCTTCACGATAGTTTACAGTTATCCAGTATGCATACATTTTTGCTACTGCATAGGGAGAACGAGGGTAAAAAGGTGTTGTCTCTTTTTGCGGTGTTTCTTGCACTTTACCAAAAAGTTCTGATGTCGAGGCTTGATAGATTCTAGTTTTTTCTGTAAGAC
>Ga0256842_1003428_pt1 | contig 10555 bp, 11 predicted proteins | sample 4559240metaG_FD_185973 | JGI IMG/M metagenome (GOLD analysis project Ga0256842, IMG submission 185973) | Hydrothermal vent microbial communities from Guaymas Basin, Mexico - 4559-240 | ecosystem: Environmental > Aquatic > Marine > Hydrothermal vents | place: Mexico: Guaymas Basin | collected...
CTTACAACTTATGTAATAGAAGGCAAAGAAGGTGAAATTTCTTTAAATGGAGCAGCAGCTTTAAAAGGATCCGTTGGAGATAAAGTAATTATAGCTGCTTACACTTATTTGAGTGGAGATGAGATTGAAAAACACAAGCCAACAGTGGTGATTGTGGGAGAAAATAATTCTATCGAAGAAATCATCTAAAGTCGAATAGCCAAATTCCTAGCTCACACAACTTTATAAAGCAAGGTCTAAGACCACAGGAAAAAGGAAAACAGATGCTGATAGGAAAATTTTTATTAAAAAATAAAAAGGCTTGCTAATCAAGGGAGCAAGCCTTTTTAGGACTTTAACATTCTTTTATCAATAAACGAGATTTATCTTTTCCCTAACCTCTTGCATAGTCTTCTGGGCGAACTCACGTGCCTTTTTTGTGCCTTCTTGTAATATATCCATTATTTCTGTACTCTTCTCTAGTTCTTTTCTTTTTTGTTGAATTGGCTCTAAAAGGGCTGTCATTTTTTCAAAAAGTAATTTTTTGCAATCTGTACACCCTCTTGTTGCAGTTTTGCATCCCTCTATCACCTCTGATAAATCTCCCTCAGGGTCTAAAATCTTTAAATGCGGGAATAAATTACAATTTTTGGGATCACCAGGATCTTTCAGCCTTTTTCTATTTGTATCTGTTACCATAGAAAAAACCTTTTTTCTGACAGAATCAAAATCATCTTTTAAAAAGATTGCGTTTCCATAGCTCTTGCTCATTTTTCTACCATCTAATCCAGGCAATCTAGCTGCTTCTGTTATCAGGGACTTGGGTTCTGGAAAAGTCTTTCCGTACAAATAGTTAAATCTCCTTGCTATCTCCCTGCAAAGTTCTAAGTGAGGTAGTTGATCTTCTCCAACAGGAACTGCAGTTGCTTTGTATATCAATATATCTGCACTCATAAGAACTGGATATCCAAGAAAACCAAATGTACTTACATCTTTTTTAGAAGAGAGTTCTTGTTTAGTCTCTTTATATGTTGGATTTCTCTCAAGCCAACCAAGGGGGGTTAACATTGATAATATGAGGTTTAACTCAGCATGCTCTTTTACTTCTGATTGGATGAAAAAGACAGACTTTTCAGGATCAAGTCCAGCAGAAAACCAATCCAATGCAAGTTCATATGTAAATTCTCTTATTTTTTTTGGATCTGCATATTCACTTGTAAGTGCATGCCAATCAGCAACAAAGAAGAAACATTCATAGGTATTTTGAAGTTTTATCCAGTTGTCAATAACTCCAAAATAGTGGCCAAGATGAAGTGGGCCTGTTGGCCTCATGCCTGATACTATCCTCTGAGAATTCTGACTCATACACAACTCCTTACAAAAATATTAAAAATGATTTAGACATTAGCCCGGAAGTAAAATTGAAACCAAGAAATATAGCATTGGCAAAATTGCCTTTTGAACAAGGCCTGTTAAAAACAAAATAAATATTATAATTATGCCATATCTACCTATTTTGCCAAATGATATTGCCATTTCCTTTGGCAAAATGGACATTATCATATTACTCCCATCTAAAGGAGGAATAGGAATTAAATTAAACAGGCCAAGTCCTATGTTTACAATTACACCTGCCGATAACATATCAATTAAAACAGAAAAAAAGTGAACATAAAAACCGGTCCTCACTCCTCCAAAGAAATAGAGTATTAGTTTGATTATAAAAGAAAATAAGACAGCAAGAAGAAAATTGCTAAATGGCCCAGCAAAGGAAACCAAAAATAAATCTCTACGAGGTTTTTTAAAATACATGGGATTTATTGGCACAGGCTTAGCCCATCCAACTTTAACAATAAGCAAGGCTATAGCTCCAATGGGATCTAAGTGTTTTATTGGATTTAAGGATAGCCTACCCGCCCTTTTGGCTGTTGGATCGCCTAAAATATAAGCCACATAACCATGGGCTACCTCGTGAAAGGTTATGGCTATTAGAATAGGAATTAAATATATAAGTATCTCTTGAATAAATGATATGTGTCCATGCATAGGGAGTTGGTAGCATTAAATGTCATGCCTATCAAGGGAAAACTACCTTACAAAAAGCCTACTTATTGATGTAAATCCAAATGGCTGAGTTGATAACCATGGACGAGTCCAATTGCACCAGTTAACATCATATCTCCACCAGGGGCAATAAACTCAACAGGATAATTAGATAATAGATTTCTTTTAGGACCAATTACGTAAGTTGAAGAAAAGTCCAAGGTCTCCACATCATCCCTACATATACATCCATGTCCCATATCATCAAAAACTTCTTTATTTGTAAGCTTTCCCTTCTTGAATTTTTCAATATGTGACCACAATTTTTCTGGATTTAATATACCTGTATGGTGTTCATAAATCCCATAAATTTTATCTTGATATATAAGAAAGCCTATGGTGTGACTATTTCCTATATTTATAATACACACACCTGTGGTCTTTGATTTCTCATATACAGCCTTGTCATACAAAGCACCTAAGATTGCAGCACCTCCAGTGTCTGCAACAAGACCACCACCAATAATTTTATGTATTGCCATAAGCCTGGTAAATTTTTTATCTGGAACTTTAAATACCAAATTGTAAATATCGCCCTTTTGCTCCAAAAATTTCTCCCATAATTTAAATCTACCTTGCCTATTACTCATATCTGGAAAAAATCCATGGTCCTGGGCAGCTATTAGCACTGTATCTGGATAGTCTAAACCAGCCATATTTAAAAAGCTATCCCAAAATCCAGGGTCAAAATCTGTCAAATATACTGGCACGTAGCCGACAGGTGGGACATCTTTTATCTCTATACCCATATTTTTAACTTTATTTAGGTTATCTGATATTGCATACGCTGCATCTTTTGAACAAGCTACCTTTAGCCCTGCATTTATATGAGCAATTAAGACACCTTTAAATCCCCCACCCATATTGTTTCCATACAGATATATATTTTTACCTCTACTGGTTAATCTTTTTATCTTCTTTGATATCAAAACTGCAGGTGAAGGTAAGACAAATTTTGGGCAATTCTCAAGCTCTCTATCATCCATATAATATAAAACATCCTGGGTGCCGCTTCCAATATCAATTGCCAAAATCTTCATAATTTTCTCCTAATCTTTTTGTTTCTGGATATAAAAAAATAATACAAAAAAACCACAATTACTCCAAAAATCACTAAACATATACTCACAATGTGAAGGTGCTCTCTTAATAATTCTTTATTTGCCCCGAAAAAATAACCAAGAGCTGCAAGAACAACTACCCAAATACCTGCTCCTAGTCCAGTAAATAGAGAAAACAACCAGATGTTCATCTTAGCAAGTCCTGCTGGCAGGGATATATATTGCCTTATGCCTGGAAGGAGCCTTCCAAGAAAGGTGGAAATGTGTCCATGTAATTCAAAAAATGTTTCAGCTTTATTTATAGCTTTTTCACTAATAAAAAAATATTTTCCATATCTTAATAAAAATGGTCTTCCAAGGTATAAGGCAAGATAATAATTAAAGATTGCACCTAAAAGACTCCCAATTATACCTGCAAACACAACTAGTAATAGATTCATCTCACCTTTTGATGCTAGATAGGCAGCAGGAGGGATTACTACCTCACTTGGGAAAGGGAAAAAAGAAGATTCTAAAAACATCAAAACCACTATCCCAGTATATCCCATATTACCAACTGTAGATACTATAAAATTCACTATCTCGTTAAGGAACATAAAGATATATCCTCATTAATTTATTCATTTGAAAATTTGTATCTAAAATGGTGCTTAATTGGCCTCAATTGTCAATTTCTTCTGTATTGTTCTAAGAGTTGTTAGTCAAGGACTCTTAGTTCATAATTTTTATGCGAAATTTTTAAGTACTAAATGAAAAATATCAAATAAATACAGATAGATAACAGTTTTGATTAGTCTTTTTAATGTATCCAATCCGATATTTGCATTTAAAAAAAACATAGGTTAAACAAAAACTTATGGGCGGATTCATTATAGCAGGAACCCATAGTGGGGCAGGAAAAACATCTATTACTCTTGGAATAATGGCTTATTTAAAGTCGCAGGGCTTCCATGTGCAGGGGTTTAAAGTAGGTCCAGACTTTATAGATCCAGGACACCACAAGAAAATAACAAATATTCCTTCACACAACCTAGACACATGGATGATTAAGCCATGGTGTAACAAAGCCCTTTATAACTTCTATTCAAAAAATGCAGATATAAGTATAATTGAGGGAGTGATGGGAATCTTTGACGGATTCTCACCCATCTCAGAAATTGGATCTACAGCCCACCTTGCAAAGGTCTTAAATCTTCCTGTAGTCTTGGTAGTGGACGCATCTTCAATGGCAAGGTCAATTGCAGCCCTTGTCTTGGGATTTACTAAATTTGACCCTGATCTAAATATTGCTGGTATTATTTTTAACAAAGTTGGTAGCCATACCCATATAGATATTATAAAAAAAGCTATAAAACACTATGTAGATATTCCATGTTTTGGTTTTTTTAAAAAACAAAAAAATATAAAACTCTCATCAAGACATCTAGGACTTGTTACAGCAGAAGAAGATATCTGGAATAAACAAAAAATTTCTTATTTAATTGAGTGGACTCAAAGATCTATTACAGATGAATTTAAAAATTTTATAAAGGCAAATACCAAAAAGAAGAAAAAAAACAGGACAAAACAATTTATAAAAATCAGAACCAAAATTGCAGTTGCAATGGACAAAGCTTTTTGTTTTTATTATCAAAACAATTTAGATTTACTAAAATATATGGGTGCAGAACTTACTTTCTTCTCACCTCTAAAAGATAAAAACCTACCAAAAGGAATTAAAGGTATTTACATCGGAGGAGGATATCCAGAACTTTATCTAAAAGATTTATCAAATAATGATAATATAAAAAATGAAATAAAAAGATTTGTAGAAGATCATGGTGTATTATATGCTGAATGTGGCGGTTTTATGTATCTTATGAAATCTATAGCTAGAGATGAAAATAATCCACAAAATGTAGTAGGCATTTTCCCCTTTAAAACTTTATTACAAAAAAGACTTGTATCTCTTGGATATAGAGAAGTAGAATTTCTAGAGAATTTACCTATAGGGCCAAAAGGCTTACTTGTTAGAGGACATGAATTTCACTATTCTATTGCAGAAGGTTTAAATGATTATCCTAATGTATATAAAGTCAAAACAAAAGATGGAAATTTAAAAAATTCCTTTGGTGTGAGATATAAAAACTGTGTAGCTTCTTATATACATCTTCATTTTTCTAGTAATTTATTGATTGCCAAATATTTTGTTCTCTCATGTAAAGGGATCTACTAAATGGAAAAGCTACTTATTTGTGCAGCAACAAAAAGGGAGCTTATTGCCTTATTTCCTGACTTATCCAAAGATTCTATTAAGTTGGGAGAGGTATATCTCAAAAGAATTAAAAATAGAGATGTATATGTTCAAGTATGTGGGATTGGGCCAATAAATGCAGCCCTTTTCATAGAGAAGGCGATACTTCTATATAAAATTTCTGGTGTAATAAATATTGGGATAGCAGGTTCCTTTGATATAAAAAAAATACCAATTGGATCACTTACAATAGCAAAAGAAGAAATATGGCCAGAATATGGCCTAAAACAAAGAGGTATTGTAGACCCAAAAGGTCTAAAATATGGATTGATTAAAAAGCATGAAAAAATAATATACAACCAGATATCAATTCCTTTTCGAGAAAATTTCGAAAAAATGGGCTTGTCATTTAGCAATAATTTCTATACAACTACTAACCTGACGGTTGCTGGAGTTACTGGCGATAAAATAGAAGCTGAGAAGTTAAAAAACAGGTATTTGGCACAAGTGGAGAACATGGAAGGTTTTTCAATTGCTTATGTATGTTTTGTTCATGATATACCGTTCATTGAAATTCGCTCCATTTCAAATCCTGTTGGCTCCAGGGATATGGATAAATGGGATCTAAAAAAGGCACTTAAAAAATTAAAAAAAATAGAGTCTATATTTTAATAGCAAATCTTTTAGATGGAAAAATTAAAATCATACTTTGAAAAACACCTCCCACACATAGAAAAAAATATTCCCTTATTGCTTAAGGATGTAGATCCATACGTCAAGGAAATAGCAGAGCACATATTAAAATCAGGTGGTAAGAGACTCAGACCCATGCTCTGCATACTGACAGCAAGGGCCTATGGATATAATAAACCTGATATCTATCAAGTTGCCTGTGTCCTGGAATTTATCCATTCAGCTACTCTTTTACATGACGACATAATTGACCATGCAGAAATTAGGCGTGGAAATAGGGCTGCCCACAAGATATTTGGTGAAACAAAAACTATTCTAACTGGAGATGCCCTTCTTGCCCTGTCTAATAAAATAGTGACAAATTATAATAATATAAAATTAATGAGATGCCTTTCTGAGGCGATATACCAAACTTGCTCTGGAGAGATATTAGAAATAGTTAAGATGAGAAAATCATGGATCACAAGAGATGAATATTTTCAAATTATTACAGGAAAAACTGCCTATTTAATACAATTTTCATGTGAAAGTGGTGCTATCTTGGCAGAGGCAAATGAAAAAGATCTTGCTACTGTGAGAAAATTTGGTCTAAATCTTGGGATAGCCTTCCAACTAGTAGATGACATACTTGATTATTCCTTAAATCAAGAAAAATTGGGAAAACCTATTGGAGGGGATCTAAGAGAAGGAAAAATCACTTTACCCCTTATTTTATATTTAGACACATTTGAAAACTCAAAAAAGATTGAAATGTTAAACAGAATAAAGAAAAATGAGTTAAACCAAGAAGAATGCTTTAAAATACTAAAGGATATAAATGAAAAAGGTGTGTTAAAAAAGGCACTTGAGGCATGTGACTTTTATGTAAAAGAGGCAAAACAAGCCCTTACTCAATTTCCCAACTCACCTGAAAAAGAAATCCTCAGTGATGTAGTTGATTTTGTTAAAAATAGAGAATATTAGTCTCATTTCTCTGCTTTTATTATATGGACATATCTGCAATTGTGCTTTGTGGCGGACAAAGCTCCAGGATGGGCTATAAAAATAAGTGTTTTTTTAAACTTGGAGACTTGTCTTTTATTGAAATAATCACAGATAAGTTAAGCACTATTTTTGACAAAATTCTATTGGTTACTAAAGATCCCAAAAAATATATACCACTTGGATATAAAGTAGTTAAGGACCTCTTTAAAGAATCCAGTTCCCTTACTGGCATACATGCTGGATTAATCTATTCTACAACAAGATATAATTTTGTAGTTGGATGTGATACTCCACTAATAAAATTAGAACTTATAAAATATCTTGTTTCCACGATAGATAGTAATTATCAAGTTGTAGTACCAAAAGTGAAGGGATATTTTGAGCCTTTATGTGCAATCTATTCAAAAGATTGTATTCCAATAATAGAGGAGATGCTTAGAAAGAAGTCTTTTAAAATAAGCAAATTATTTTCAGAAGTTAATATTAAAATAGTGGGAGATTCCCTCCTTAAAAAATATGATCCATCACTTCATTCTTTTTTTAACATAAACACAGAAGAAGATTATAAAAAGGCATTAAAAATATATCTCAATGTTATCTGAATGCTCTTCCTGTCTTTGTATTTCACCAATAATCCATGATTTTTCGTTTAATCCATTTAATCTATTTAAAATATCCTCAGCATCTTCTCTTTTGACTATAAGCACCATCCCAATACCACAATTGAATATTGCCATCATTTCTTCCCAGGATAAATTGGCCTGTTCCTTAATCCAATGGAAAATTGCTGGTTTTTCAAAACTATAAAAATCAATTTTTGCTTTCACACCCCTGGGAAGGATTCTTGGAATGTTTTCAAAAAAACCACCCCCTGTTATATGGGCCATTCCATTTATTTGAAAATCCCTTATTAAGTTGAGTATTGAGCTAACATATATCTTGGTTGGAGTGAGAAGGATATCCCCTAAGGTTCTAGATGTCTCATCTATCTTCTCATCCAAGGAAAGGGATTTATCCTTTATAATTTTTCTGATAAGAGAAAATCCATTGGAATGCACTCCACTTGAGGCAAGTCCAATTATCACATTTCCCACACCAATACTTGAGCCATCTATGATCTTTGAATCATCCACAACTCCTACACAAAAACCTGCCAGCTCATATTCACCTTTTTTATAAAAACCAGGAAGCTCTGCAGTCTCTCCACCCAGTAAGGCACATCCACTCTGTTTGCAACCCTCAGAGATACCTTTTACTATATCTTCTGCAATTGATGTATTTAGTTCACCCATTGCTAAATAATCCAAAAAAAACAATGGTCTCGCACCATGAACCACGATATCATTAACATTCATCGCTACAAGATCAATTCCAATTGTATCATGTTTATTTAATTGAAAGGCAAGTTTTAACTTTGTTCCAACTCCGTCAGTAGAGGCCACAAGAACTGGTGATTCAAGATTAGAAATATCTAGCTTAAACATACCGCCAAATAGGCCAATATCACTCAATACCCCTTTTGTGTGAGTAGCTTTTACCACTTCCTTTATCTTTTTAATGAAATAGCTGGCCTTATCAATATCAACTCCAGATTCTTTATATGCCTTACTGAGATCTTTCATTTTCTTCTCCTGCAAAAAATTTTGTTTTGGGCGTAAGCAATATATTATAAATTGAAAAAATTTTGCTCAAAAGAGGCATTTAATTTTTTTAAATGAAATTTTCTTAAATAACAACCTGTTAATCGTCAAGGATTTCTTTCTTTTCTACAGCCGTTGATTTTATCTCATCTAAGAGGCCAGATAAAACCTCCTTAACATTTTCCCTAACATCTCCAGCTACAATGATCCAGAGCAAATCATCACCTGGTTCAAATTCTCCAGATCTGGGCTCAATAAATATTTTGAAAATACCATTTCTTGACTCATACTTTTTCCTAATTTGTTCTATTTTGTGATTATCGCTTTTAATTACAAGTTTTTTTACTCTTTTACCATTTCTGGAGATACCCCTAACTACACCATTGTGTATTAAAATCATACCCACATTTTCTTTGAAATTCGGATCCTTTTTAAGAATTGACAAAACTTTTGCAATCTCCATCTCTACTCCAAAAAAATAAAAAAGCGACCCCGCTTTTAAATGAGGTCGCTGATAATATATAAGTAAACCTAATTAACTATACACAACCAGTTGGTTTTGGAAGTCCAGCCATTTTACATGCTCCCTTTCCAGGACCAGATGGAAACAACTCATAGATCTTCTTAAGTTTAAATCCAGTAACCTTAGAAAGGATACGAACCATTGGAGCAATACCATTTTTCTTGTAATAGTCCTGCAAGAAATTAATTACCTTCCAATGCTCATCAGTAAGTTCTTTAATACCTTCTGACTCCTTTACATATTCAACCCATTCTTCACACCAAGCATTAAAATCCTGTAAGAAACCGTCTTCATCCACTTCAAATTTTTTCCCCTTGTATTCAACTATTTGTGCCATGGACAAAACCTCCTTTTGATTTTTGATTTTCTAAAAATACTTTTCAGTAATTAGCACCTTCCAAAATTCCTCTATAAAAAATATAAATTGTTAAAAGATACAAGTCAAGCCCCTTCCTTTTTAACATCCTTCATGTGATGTCACATTAGATATTAAATTAATATTTTGTCAAGGATAAAAAATTACATGTTAACCTCTTAATATCCCATTAAATCTTTTAGATTATTCTTGGCAAAGTCAATAGTTGGATCAATTTCCAATGCATCTTTTAAGCATTGAATTGCTTGCTCTTTTTTACCCATTTGTTTGTAACACATTCCAAGATTTGCAAGATCAATTGCTGATCCCCTATCTAAGTCAAGAGCTGAGATAAAATCTTTAGCTGCTTCTTCATACCTTCCCAATTTAAATTTACAAACGCCCCTCAAATTATAGTATACTTGATTGTCTTTTGCTAAAGAGATTGCCTGGTCCAAAAGGTTTATTGCTTTCTTAAAATCTGATTTTTGAACTAAAATATTTGCCATATAAAAAAGTACCATAGAGCGCTCTTCTTTACCTGGCTGCAGAGGAAGAGAAGCTTCAAAAATCTCCATGGCCCTTTCCAAATTACCTGTTTTCATCTCCAAAATACCTTTAAAAAATGGAACAAAATATATCTCTCCATATATTTTTTCCAAAACATCAAGTCCTTGCCTTGCTTCATCTATACCTTCTTCTTCAGCTAATCTTCTCCCCACAAAAAGTCCTACACTTGGATATTTGCTCCTCTCTCTAAATAAAAATCCAGGTACAAAGTTATAATTACAGGGGATATTTATCTTTGGGTGGGTGGTGTTTATTGAGTATAAATTAAATCCACGCTCCTTTAATTTTGTAGAGAGTCTAATGAGTTCAACATAAAGGTCCTGGTCACTTATATCTGGAAGGGTGGAAATATTAATAATCTCTCCTTTCATTACCCAGGCAGCTTCCTCAATACTTTTAAATTTTCTAAGGCCT
>Ga0256842_1003429_pt1 | contig 10553 bp, 8 predicted proteins | sample 4559240metaG_FD_185973 | JGI IMG/M metagenome (GOLD analysis project Ga0256842, IMG submission 185973) | Hydrothermal vent microbial communities from Guaymas Basin, Mexico - 4559-240 | ecosystem: Environmental > Aquatic > Marine > Hydrothermal vents | place: Mexico: Guaymas Basin | collected...
ATATAATTTTTTGCTTTAGTCTTTTGTATAATATATGGTATATGATCACCCAATAATGTACCAAAAAATATAAATGCTGGTATATTTTTTAATTTTCTTTTTTTAGTAATATCAAAATTATTTAAAGCTTGTTGTATATCAAAAATATCTTTTGCAATATATAAAATATTTGATAAATAAACATTATTACTATTAAATGGTTTTGTAAAAATAGGAGTTACAGTATTGTAAATAGTTTTTTTTAAGAGTAAAAAACTATTATATGTACTATTTGTTAAATCTTCTTTTTTTATATTTTTTTTATATTGTTCTAAAGATATTTGATATAAATAAGTATTTTTCATTTTATCAAAGATATTATAACTATTCTTATAATATTTTATAATGTATCTTTTTTCATTTTTTATAATAGAATTTAATTTTGTATAAAGTTCTAGATCATATTCTTTAAAAAATAACATATTTCTTATATATAATTGTTTCATAATAAAATCATAACATAATTTTATTAAGAGGATATCTTAAATGAAATAATTATTGAATTAATTTTGCCTCTTTTAAAAAAGTACTAGGTACAAAATCTAACTTTTTTATCCTATCATAAGATGCATAACTAAGATATAATATATCTTTTGCTCTAGTTACTGCTACATAAAAAAGTCTTCTCTCCTCCTCTAGGCTTCCACCTTTGCTCATTAAAGTTCTATTTGGAAATCGTCCCTCCATAAGATCTACTACATAAACCTCTGTAAACTCCAACCCTTTACTAGCATGAATAGATAACAAATTTACCCCACCACCTTGAGTAAGTTCCCCTCCACCTAAAATCATACTATTTATAAAATTCTTTAAATTTGTATGTCTAAGTGAAAGTTGTTTTAGTGTTTCTACTTTTCTTTTTGCTTTTAACAATGCAGTTTGTTTGATATTTTCATTTATAGTTCCATCTTTTTGTTTTGCTCTTCTTGTACAAAGTGTATCTAGTATATCTGCATATAGTTTATGGGCTTGGATATGCTTGATTATATTTGTTGGATTTGATATTCTTTTTAACTCTTTTATTAATTTGTATAGTTCATATAAAAATATTCCACCTTCTAATGTAAGTTTTGGATGTTTTAAAATAGAGTTATTTAAAAACTTTTCATCCCACCCTAGATTTACAAATTTTGCAGTTGAACCCATCTCTAAAAAATGATCAAAAAGACCTAACTGTACATTTGTAATTTTTGTACTTTCATACGGTTTTCGTATATCATAGTCAGGGTTAAAAAGTCCATCAAAAATATCTCCATGACCCACTTTTAAGAGTGCGTCAAAGATATCTTTTGCTATTGCTTTTCCTATATTTTTACCATACTCTACTATATGAATAAATGCCATCATATCATTATGATTTATTAAAAGTACCATAAGATCAAGTATAGCTTTTATCTCTTTACTATCAAAAAAACTATGCCCACCTTTTCTTTTGCACTCTATTCCCATATCCCTTAAATTGGCTTCTATACCATCTGCACTTGAGTTATTTCTATAAATTATTGCTATATCATTTCTATTTGTTATACTTTGTGAAATCTTTTTTGCTATAAATTCATATTGGATATAAAGTTCATCAAATTGAAGTAGTTTTGGTATATATGTAGATTGATCTCTTATAACTTCTAATTTTTTTTCATAGATTCTAGGGTTATGTTCTATTACTCTATTTGCAAGATTAAGTATCGGAGCTAATGAACGGTAATTTTTTGTCAAAGTATGCACTACAGCTTTTGGATATCGTTGATCAAAAGATGAAATAATACCTATATCACTACCATTAAAAGCATAAATACTTTGATCATAATCCCCAACACAAAATAGAGATTTTGGTTCCTTGTGCTTTACATTCTCTTTTAGAAAACCATCTAAAATCTTACCTTGAAGAGGATTTGTATCTTGATACTCATCTACAAGTATCTCTGTAAAATTAAATTCATTCTCTTTTTGAAGTTGTAGCATCTCTAAAAGTAGATCATCAAAATTTACATACCCGTACTCTTTTTTTATTTTATTAAACTCATCTACAACATCTTCATATATAAGTGTATAATCTTTATGATCATTATTTTTTTTTAATATCCATTGCTCAAATGTCTCATTATAGCTACTATTTAGATATAAACTATATATATCATATAGATATCCTCCATCATATGGCTTTACATCGTTATATTGTACTATAACTCTTTTTTCATAGATAGATTTAAAAAGTGTTTTTAGTTCACTTGGTTGCTTTAAAGTAATATTTTTTTCATACTCTTTTAAAAGCTTATAACTAACACTATGAAAAGTACCACTTACAATTTTTTTTGCTGTTTTTTCATCGAAAAACTTAGCAACCCTACTTACCATCTCAGATGCTGCTTTATTTGTAAATGTAAGTAGTAATATCTGCTCTGGTTTTACACCCTTGTTTAGCAAATAACCAATTCTACCTACTATTGTAGATGTTTTTCCAGTTCCTGCACTAGCAATTATAAGATTATGCCCTAAAGGAGCTATAGCAGAATCTAACTGCTCTTTATTTAAATTTGATAATGGCATATTACTCTTGATACTTCTTTTTATTTATAAGATAATAATATATAGATTTTAGCTCCTGAGGTGTTAAAAAATATGTAGGCATAACATGACCATAGATAAGTTTTTTACATATATTTGTTTTATCAAATTTCTTTTTTGGTTTTTCAATATTTGGATCTAAAACAGCTTGAAAGGTATCAAAATCTACATTTGTAATATTAGGTGATTTTATAGTACATTTATAACTCTTTTTATTATGAATATGGGTAAATGTTGCTATTTGTTTCCCTTTGGCATCTTTACCATGACATTTTGCACAGCTTATACCTCTTGGTTTATTATACAACATTTTTCCATACTCATATTGAGTAATAAAAGAGTCATCTTCACAATAAGATATAGAATAACTCAAAATAAAAAGAATTATAAACTTTATTTTCATATACTAAAAATTAAATACATCAAAATTAAAACCAAAAAGGCCATCTGTCTCTTTTGGTTTTATATTTTTAAGACTACTGCTAACACTATCTTGATATCCTGTATCATCTATAAACATACCTAAAACCATAATAACAGCCATAATTAATATTAAAAAATATGTTAGCCATTTTTCTTTTATAAAGAAATTTATATTAGCATCTTTTAGCCATCGATTTAGATGATCTACCATATAATCTTCAGAAAAAATACTACTATTAAAACAATAAAATAGACAATAAATCCAACAGCTGACATAATCTACTTATCTTCTTTTGTTGCTAAAAACTCTTCATAAGTACCATCAAAATCTATAATAGTACCATCTTCTTGAATCTCTATAATTCTTGTAGCAAATGCATCAAGCAACTCTCTATCGTGAGATACACAAATCACACTTCCTTCATATGCTCTAATACCCTCACCCAAAGCTATAATAGCTTCAAGATCTAAGTGATTTGTAGGTTCATCTAGTAGTAAAAAGTTTCTTTTTTCTAACATAATTTTACTAAGCATCATTCTATGTTTTTCGCCACCACTACAGTTCTTGATAGATTTTTCTTGCTCTTGACCATTAAAAAGCATACGACCTAGACAATTTCTTATCTCTGCTATATCCGCTTGTCTATCAAAATCTCTTAACCAATCATAAAGAGTATGATCCCCTTGAATTATATCTGTAGTATTTTGAGGAAAATAGCTAACTTGTGCAGTTGCTCCCCATTTTACTTCACCCTCATCTGGCTTTATATTTTCCATAAGTATTTCACAAAGTGTAGTTTTACCAACACCATTTGCTCCAATTAAAGCAATTTTGTCTTTTTTCTCCATCATAAAGCTAATACCATTTAAAACTTTTTCATCACCATATGATTTATGGATGTTTTTTACCTCTAATATCTCTTTGCTTATTGGTTTTTCTTGCTTAAATACAATAGATGGATCTCTTCTTGAGCTTACCTCAATAGCTTCAATATTTAGTTTATCTAGTTGTTTTTGTCTTGAAGTTGCTTGTTTTGCTTTAGATGCATTTGCACTAAATCTTCTTACAAAAGCTTCTAGTTCCTCTTTCTCTTTTAATTTCTTTTCTCTTGAAACTTGGTTTTGTTTAGCTATTACCGTAGAAGCTATATACCAATCATCATAAGTACCTGTAAACTCTCTTATTTTTTTGAAATCTACATCTAGTATATGTGTACATACTGCATTTAAAAAGTGCCTATCGTGAGATATAACTACCATAGTCCCATCGTGATGTTGTAGTTGATTTTCAAGCCATGCTATTGTATGCATATCAAGGTTATTTGTAGGTTCATCAAGAAATAATATATCTGGTTTTGGAAATAAAACTTGAGCTAAAAGAACTTTAAATTTATCTCCACCTGTAACAGTACTCATAAGATCCTCATGAGTAGATGCAGGAAAACCTAAAGACTCAAGTATTTTTGTAATCTTTACATCGTACTCATATGTAGGATCCTCTTCACAACATATAATTTCTAGTTCACCTAATCTTTCACCTATCTCATCTGTATACTCTTCTAGGTAAAGTTTCTCTTTCTCTTTTATAGCATCATATAATCTTTTATTCCCATATAAAACTGCATCTGCTAAAGTAAAATCTTCAAAAGCATATTGGTTTTGTCCTAAAACTCCTACTTTTTTTCCACTTTGTATTTGAACTTCACCCTCTGTGATATCTTCTTCACCACTTAGCATTTTTAAAAATGTAGTTTTTCCTGCACCATTTGCACCAATAAGTCCATATCTCTTTCCTGCATTTAAAGATAGATTAATATCTTGAAATAACACTCTTGGACCAAAAGCTTTTTTTAAATTTACAATTTTTACCATAAAATTATATCCCTTGTTTATTAATTATATTAGCTATTATATCCAATTAACTTTTAAACTAAAATTTGATATTATTATTGTTATGAAAAAATTTATAAATTACAAACAATCACAAGAGATTTTAAACAATATAAAAGTGGAGTTTATACCAACTCAAAAAGTTTATGTAGCTTCAAGCTTAGGTTTAGTTCTAGCCACAGATATAATAGCATCTTCAAACTCTCCAGAGTTTGAAACATCTGCTATGGATGGCTATGCTATAAAATATGAGGATCAAGAGTTAGATTTTATAACAATAATAGATAAAAATCCAGCAGGATCTATTGTAGAATCAACAGTATCAAAACAAACTTGTATCAAAACTTTTACAGGATCACTTATGCCAAAAGGTAGTGATACTCTTATACCTATAGAAAATGTAACTGTAAAAGATAATACAATTATTATAAATGAGAAAGTAAATCAAGGATATAGTGTAAGACCCGTAGGTGAAAACTATAAAAAAGATGAGATTTTAATAAAAAAAGGTACTGTTATAGACTTTGCACACATAGGTGTAATGGCTAGTTTAAATATAGTGCAAGTTGAAGTTTATATCAAACCTACTGTTGCAATAGCAAGTACAGGTAGTGAGATACTAGATGTTGGGCAAGATCAAACAAATGATGCCCAAATAAGAAGTTCAAATCATCTTACTTTAGAAGCAATAGCTACAAAATATGGTGCAAATGTAGTACAAATGGGTGTAGTAAAAGATGATAAACAAAGTATTACAAACTTACTAAAATCAGCTTTAAATAGTGCAAATATAGTTGTAACAACAGGTGGTGTTAGTGTTGGAGACTATGATTATGTAAAAGATATCATCAAAGATACTCTAGGGTGTGAAGTACTATTTCAAGGGGTTATGATAAAGCCAGGGCAACATATACTTTTTGCAAAAAAAGATGATAAGTATATAGTAGGACTTCCAGGATTTGCATACTCTAGTACTATTACATTTTTACTTTATATTTTACCTTTAATTTTTAAATTTAAAGGCTCAGATCAATCTTTAACAATAGTAAAAGCTATAGCAGACCAGTCATATCCTAAAAAAGCAAAAAATAAAATATCATTTGCAGCTTGTAATGTAGAGTATAAAGATGGAGCATATCATATAAATTTTGATGATAAAAGAGATGGAACAAGTGCAATTTTAACAAATATGTTAGGCAATATAGCACTTTTAGTTCAAGAAGAATATACAGAAGATATAAAAGCTGGAGATATAGTAGATATAATTCTTTTATGAAAAATATAGCTATTTTTGGTGGAAGTTTTGATCCACCGCATATAGGACATGAGACTATTGCTTTAAAAGTTTTAGAAAAATTAGATATAGATAAACTTTTTGTTGTACCTACTTTTTTAAATCCTTTTAAATCAAATTTTCATCTAACTCCGCAAGTAAGATTAGAGCTTTTAAAAAAACTTTTTTTAAACAATAATAAAATAGATATATTAGATTATGAGATAAAACAAAAGAAAAAAACTCCAACAATACAAACAATAAAATTTTTAAAAAAGCTTTATAAAAATATAAAAAATATATATTTAATTATAGGTAGTGATAATTTAAAAGATCTATCAAAATGGGATAATTTTGAACTTTTAAAATCAAAAGTTAAGTTTGTAGTTATTACAAGAGATGGTTTTGAAGTAAAAAATGATATAATACAATTTCAAACAATAAATTTCGATATAAATATAAGTTCTAGCTCTTTAAGAAAAGATCTAAACTTAGATTATATTCCAAAACAAATACAATATGAGGTACTAAAACATATGGAACAAAGAATTAACAATATAGTAAAATCATTAGATTTTAACAAAGCAGAAAATATAGAAGTTTTTGATCTAACAGATAAAAATTATATAGTAAATCAAGTAGTTATTGCAACTGCACTAAACAACAGACATACTTTTGCACTATTAGAGCATCTAAAAACAGATATAAAACCAACTGGCGAAGAGTTTTTAAGAACTGAAGAGGATGGAGACTGGATCATTATAGATTTAGGAGATATTATAATACATATTATGACTCAAGCTCATAGAGATAAATACTCTTTAGAAGAATTTTTATCTAACTTTGAAGATAGCAATAAATCTGATTATTAAATCTCTATTAGAGATTTAATTTTTTAATGCATCTGCTATTAGCTCTATTGGATTTTTAAATATCACATTAGAGTCTGTTCTTCCTAAACTATCTGTTATTTGCATACGACATGCACTACACTCTGCACTAACTACTGTAGCTTTTGTATTATTTATCATTGCTGCTTTTTTTACACCTACTGCTTTTGCTATATGATATTTTTCACTTTGCATAGTAACTCCACCAAAACCACAACAAGCATTTGGATCACTCATCTCATCTATAGTATAATTTTGTTTTAAAAGTTCCCTTGGCTCTTTTTCAACTCCTTGCATCTTTTTTGCATGACATGGATCGTGGTATGTAACTATATCTTCCATTTTTTTACCGTTTGTTGCTAATATCTCTTTTAGATTTGTACTGTTTTCTAACCATTTTGTAGCCATAACTACTTTTGGAGCTATTGCTTTAGCTCTTTTTTGCCAGCTTGGTTGATCATGTAAGAAATGTTCCCAATCTGTATTTATCATAGCACTACATGTAGCTTCTGGTACAATTATAGCTTCAACATCATCTATAAATGTTTCAAAATATTTTATATTTTTTTTAATCAAATAATCTACTGTGTCAAAATCACCAGTAAAATAAGCAGGTGCTCCACAACAAAGTTGTTTTTTAGGTATAAAAACATCATAGTTTAATTTTTTTAGGATAAATAAAAGTGATTTTCCTATATTTGTATAAGCATAATTTCCCATACACCCTATAAAAATAGCAACTTTTCCATTTGATTTTTTATCTTTGTTTTTTATTTTTATATTTGCTGGATATGAGTTTAGAAAAGATTTTCTATTTGCAAATGGTAAAGTTCTACCCTCTACCATTGGTTTTATTTTTTCTATAGGAAGGTCAAATCTTAGTTTTGCACCTTGAGTTTTATGATCTATTTTAAGTCCACAAGTTTGAAATACCCATCCTAATTTTGCCATAATATTCATAATAGTTCTATGTCTAAGTAGAAAAAAGAAAGCTCTTTTGTACCATGCAATACCATATTTTTTAGCTATATCATATCTTACTTGTTCTATTATCATATCTGTTGGAAGATCATTTGGACAAGCTTCTACACAAGCTGTACATAAAAAGCAACTCTCAAAAATATTTTTTGCATTTATATCTAGTTCTAATTCATCTCTTTTGTAAGCGCCTAGAAGTTCTATAAAACCTCTAGGAGATGTAGTTTCGTCTTCATTTACACCAAATATTGTACATACAGGCTTACATTTACCACATTTTATACACTCATTGCTTATTTTTGTAAAATCAAATTTATTATTCACTATTATTTAACCTTTGTTTAATTGTATAATGAATTTTACCTAAATATTCTTAATATTTAGAGCTATCCTTAATGAATTTTTGATATAATCTATTATTAACTTTTAGGATGTATATATGAAAGCATTAGCACTTTTTAGTGGTGGACTAGACTCAGTACTTGCCATGAAACTTATCAAAGATCAAGGTATTGAAGTAGTTGCAGTCAATATAAATATAGGTTTTGGATCTACTATGGATCGTATGGAACATATGCAAAATATGTGTGATCAAATAGGTGTTCTTTTTGTACCATTAGATTTAAGAGAACTTTATCTTCAAGAGGTTCTTTTTGATCCAAAACATGGATATGGAAAAAACTTTAATCCATGTATAGATTGTCATGGTTTTATGTTTCGTTATACAGGAGAATTACTAAAAAAATTTGATGCTGCATTTATGATAAGTGGGGAAGTTTTAGGACAACGACCTATGAGTCAAAGAAAAGATGCTTTAGAATCTGTAAAAAAATTAAGTAACTATGATGATCTTATTATAAGACCTCTTAGTGCAAAACTTTTACCACCATCAAAACCAGAACAATTAGGTTGGGTAGATAGAGAAAAATTACTTGATATAAGCGGAAGAAATAGACAAAGACAATTAGAACTAGCAAAACAAATAGGTCTTGAGAATTTTGAATCTCCAGGTGGTGGATGTCTTTTAACAGAGATACAATTTAGTGCAAAATTAAAAGATTTTGTAGAGCATGATACTTTAGAAGTAGAAGATATAGATACTTTAAAAGCTGGTAGACACTTAAGATTACCCAATGGTGCAAAACTTATAATTGGACGAAATTTAGAAGATAATGAAAAATTATCAAAAACAAATAGTAACAAATATTATAAAGCTAGAATTTTAGATGCAAGTGGTCCGTTAGCACTGATGCAAAAAGATGCCTCATCAGATGATTTTGCTTTAGCTACAGATCTTATTATCACTTATGGTAAAACATCTTTAGATACACAATACAAAGTAAAATATACAGATGAACAAACAAATAAAGAAATTTTAATATCAGGTAAAAAACTACCCGATAAAACTAAAGCAGCTAGTTTATTGATTTAAAATTTATTATTATTTTTGAAATTTATATTTTTTAAAGTAAAATTAAGATAAAATATAATCCTGCAAAGCAATATATCACAAAATATAACATTGCATTGTTGAAAGAGGAAAATATATGGAAAAAATTATAGATATAATAGATAGTATCGCTTATGAAAAAGGTTTAAAAGTATCTGATGTTACAGTAGCTTTAGAAGAATCATTAATAAAAACTGCTCAAAAAATGGTTGATGATAGTTTAGTATATGAAGCACATGTTAATAGAGAAAAAAAAGAGTTAAAATTGGCTCAAAAGATAGAAGTTGTACCAAATGATGATCCTAGATTAACAGGAACTGTACGGGAAAAACAAAATGATTGGGAAAAAGATCATGGTGTTGAGGGAAAACTAATAAATAAAGAAAATTTTATTAGTATTGATGAAGCTAAAGAGTTAGATCCAGATCTTGAAATAGGAGATAGCTTAAGCTATGATCTTGAATTTGAATCTATGGGAAGAAATGCAGCAACTATTCTTTTTTCAAATTTAGAATATAGACTACAAAGACATATAGAAGATAATCTATACAATAAATACAATGATCAAGTAGGAAAAACAATTACAAGTGTTGTTACACGAGTAGATGAAAATGATAATACTTTTATAGAATATGGTGAAGTAAAGGGTATTTTACCTAGAAAAAATAGAATAAAAGGTGAATTTTTTAAAGTAGGTGATGCCTTAAAAGCTGTAATAAAAAGGGTAAATATAGACCAAAAACATGGACTTACAATAGAAGTTAGTCGTACTAGTCCAAAATTTTTAGAATCTTTACTTATTAATGAAGTACCAGAATTAAAAGATAAAAAGATCAATATAGAAGGAAGTGCAAGGATCCCAGGTAGTAGAGCTAAAATTGCTTTAAGTACAAATGAACCAAATATAGATCCAATAGGCGCAGTTGTAGGGGTAAAAGGGGTAAGAATAAATGCTGTAAGTTCTCAACTAAATGGTGAAAATATAGATTGTATAGAATATACTCCAATTAAAGAGATGTTTGTAAGTCGTGCATTATCACCTGCA
>Ga0256842_1003430_pt1 | contig 10550 bp, 1 predicted proteins | sample 4559240metaG_FD_185973 | JGI IMG/M metagenome (GOLD analysis project Ga0256842, IMG submission 185973) | Hydrothermal vent microbial communities from Guaymas Basin, Mexico - 4559-240 | ecosystem: Environmental > Aquatic > Marine > Hydrothermal vents | place: Mexico: Guaymas Basin | collected...
CGGGAACTTATGCGCGACCCAAAAGCCAAAAGTTCGGAGATCAAAAAAGCAGCCCAGAAGGTAGTTGACCTTGAAAGCCAGATCAAACTCAACCGGATTGAGAGTGCCATAAAAATCCGCGATGTCCTCACACCGGAACAGCGCGAGAAACTGATGGAGGTCATCAAAGAACATCGTCGGGAAATGCGGGAACATCACAGAGGCGAAGGTCCCGGCGAAGGTTTCGGTCCGGGAATGAGAGGAAGAAAATAACCCCCTGCGCGTTCGCATAACAGAGACACCCGCGCAAAAGTCCTCGCCGCCCGGCGGGGACTTTTTTATGGGAATGTGACAAATCCTTTCAACTGGACTATTATCTCGTGGGGAGCACCGGCGCTGGTCCCGTAGCAGTATCTGGGGAGGTCAACCATAAACCACAGAACCACGCCCTCGCCCGGCTGAACTCCGTTGGCGGGGCAGGTTCCGTCGTGCCCGAAGGTGTCTTTGCGGGCGTATTTGAACTCCGGCATAACGGGAACGCAGTCCTCCGCGCCAAACTGGTTGAACCACGACGAATCGGGAATCTCCCCCGCGGAAAGGAATATCGCCGAGAGTCTGTATTTGTTGCAGATGAGTTCGGACTCATCGCAGGTGGCAAGCCATCCCCCCGACGACCAGGGAAAACACCCATCATAGGCGACCGAGTCCTGCTGAATAATGCTCATCCTGAAAAACATTGGGGCGTCGCCGGTGTTGTGTATCTCAAACGGCGGGCTTATGGTGTGCCTGTCGTAAATCCAGTGGAGCGTGTCCGTGCGCCAGACCGTGTCCGAAATCTCAAATGCCGCCGTGGGATACACCACAGGTCCGGTGTCCGCCGGCACAGGGAACGCCGCGACAACCAGACTGTCGGATATTCTGAATGTGAATAGGTTCCCCGTTGTCGGCGCCGCACCCGCAATTTCCGCCTGAAGAACCAGACCGCTTTCCGGGTCAGTGCCGGAAATTGTTGCCATCGGGAAAATCTCGTCGGGTTCCCAGTTGCCGTCGCCGTCAATGTCGTAGAGGCAGTGGGCGAAATACGGCTCATCGCCGTCGGCATCCCTGTAGAGGATTGTGAATTTGAATGTGGTGTCCCGCGTGCCGGTGTCCGGCGCAAACAGCGGAATTGTGTCCACCGGCGAGATTTCCGGCGCAGTGTTCTGCACCGAGGGCGCTTTCGGCGTGCCCCTGTCCAGCAGTCCGGGAAGAAAATTTATGCTCACCTGCGATTCCGCCCAGTTGTCCGGGATTGTGCCGTCGCCGTTGGGGTCCGTGCGGAACATAGTTGCCCAGAGGCTGTCGCAGGTGATGTGCGCCCCCGCAAACGGCGCGGAACCATCGCCAGCGGCGTCAATTAAAAAATTTGTGTCCGCCCGGTCGGTTATCGCGATTTTTAGCGCGCCGTCATACAATCTCAGTGACGACAACACCATATCCGGACTGACCGCCAGCGCGGTTCGGCTGTCTCCGGCGGGAAGGCGAGTTATAAGAAACCGTCCGTCGGGCGCCACAAAGCCGGAATCTATCCGCGCCAGAAGGCGATATCGCCCTGTAAGGTCGTTCGTCCACAGAAAAATCGGAGTTTGTGCGAAAAAGACCGTGTCGCCCCGAAGATTTGCCAGTTCTATCCATTCATCGTCGGGGCTTTGAGACGAACCGCCCCAGCAGACCTCATCAATCACGATGTCGTGCCGGTTGAAGTGGACGAAAAATTCCCCCTCGGCATATACCGTGTCCTGCCCGTCGTTGAGGGACACCTGCCAGCGGTAGGTTTTCTCCGGCTGGGTGAACGAAGCAGGCAAAACTAAGTCTGCATCTCCGCCGGCGGGAATGGGATACCGCCGCGCCGTGTATATCGGTGTCCCCGAGCCGCTCTCATACCACACCGCAATCACCTCAAGCGAATCCGGAATCCCATCGGAATCCTCGCAGGCGACCGCCGTGAGAGTCACATCGTCGCCGTCCTGCACCAGCGCCGGCGGAATCACTCCGCCCCAGTTCGGCGGCGTATTTTCGCGGTTTGCGGATTTCGGCGTCCCGTGCTCAACCGCACCGGAATCAAAGTTGATGGTCAGGCAGGCATCGTGCCAGTTTTCGGCGAGGGTCCCGTCGCCGGGCGGGTCGTTCCGCTCCATTGACCAGTAAACTCCACCGCCTATGCCGCTGTATCTGCCGGCGAGGGGCGCACCAACACCGTCATCGGCGACATCTATCAGCGGATATGTGCTGTCCGGTCCGGCGAACAGGCGGTATTGCACATCGGAGTTGTTCAGCACCAGCGACGGCGCAACGATATCCGGCGCCACCGCCAGCGCGGATTCGTTAGTGTCAAGTCTGGAAATTAGAAAATACCCATAGGCTGGCAAAATTCCCCTGTTTATAAGCACCACCAACTCGTCATTTCTATATAAACTCCACGGCTCTGCGGCGAAATTTATAGTGTGTCCGGTCATATTGCGCAGTTCAACATATTCGTCGTAGGGGCTGCGGGAGGTCCCCATCCACATCAGTTCGTTTATAACCACATCACCGAAGGACCATCCATATACATAGGAACTCAAGAGTATAGTTATAACAGTAGAAAGTCGCCGCATTCTGCGAAATAATGCCGCTTTTCGGCAGATAATCACGGCTTTTTCTAAAAAATTTCTCATCTTGCCAGTGATATTGAGCCTTTACAGAGCGTGCTTCCGTTCCTTGTGATGAAATAGATATAGATTCCCGGCGGGACGGGGTTGCCGTCCTCGTCGGTGCCGTCCCAGAACGCCGATGTGTGCGGGAGCGCCGGCGAAAGTTCCATCCTGCGCACCAGAACGCCGTCGGCGGTCAGAATCGTCACCGTGGCGCCGTCTTTGACCATCCCCGGGAAATCAAAGTAAATCACATCGTTGACGCCGTCGCCGTTGGGCGTGAACGGAATTGGGTAGGCGTCGCACGGGGTCTGTGGCGCCGGCAGGAACCAGAAACTTTGCGTGGCGCAGTTGTTCCCGCACCAGAGTGCGTTGTCGCAGGCGGTCGCCTCAATCCAGAGCGTTTCCCCCGGCGTGGCATAGCCACTCAAATCCACCGGGACGCTGCCCGCCAGCGCAATCGTGTCGCCGGCGACCACAAGATACGCCTCGCCAACCCCGGAAAGTCCGTCCTCAATCTCAAGTTCCACCGCCGAAAGGTCAAACACAATCCCGGTGTCCGGCGAGGTCAGGACTATCTGCGGCGGTTGAGTGTCAACCACAAAGTTCAGCGAGACAGTGTCTCCGGGGTTGCCCAGCGCATCCTCGCAGTGGGCAAGGGAAATTACCACCTCATCGCCATTTTGCCATCTGTGATGCGGGTAGATAAATGCCGTGTCGCCACGCCATTCCACAGCAAGTGTCTCCCCGCCGGCAATAAACACTGTGTTCTCGTGGCTTATCCTGTCCGGGTCCGACAGGACCGCCACCACCGGACCGGAATCGCAAGAGGTGTATTCCCCCTCAAGTGGCTGGATGAACTCTGCAGTCGGTCCCTCGCCGTATGCCCCGACAACAAACACAGATTCCACTGCAGTTGCCCGGTCGGAGTCGTTGAGGAAATCGTGGTCGTCGTCGCACAGATGGATTTCCGCCCACAGTGTCTCGCCGGGCAGCGGCGCCGGGAGATTCTCAATCGTGACTGCGAAGGTATCCCCGGCAGTGGGGGAGACGGAGACAGAAATCGTCTCCCCGTCAATCACCGCGAAACAGCACGGTCCCAGCCCGGATGGGTCGGCGGCAGAAATTGTCAGGTTGAATTCCGTTCCGGCGGCGGCGCTTTCCGGTGTCCATCCCGCAATCTCCGGCGGGACAGTGTCGTCGTCGCCGGTGTAGAACCACAGCGTCTCGGCAGAGCAGTTCGCCCCGCACAACTGCGCCTGGTCGCACGCGTGAACCACCACATAGGTCGTCTCGTCCTCGTGGAAATACAGCAGGGCGGAATCCTGCTCCGGTGTCCACTCCTGATGCCCGTTGACCTCGTCGGGGTCTATCCTCACCGTATCGCCGACAATAGTCATCCCGGCAGAATCCGCCTCAAGATGCCAGGTCCCCCTCGGCGTTATTATTTCAACCGCCGCAGTATCCCAATTCACGCCGGCTAACTGGTCCTCAACGAGGATGCCAATTTCCGCCAACCAGTCGTAGTTCGGCGAGGCGGGAGATAGCAGTTCCACCGTTGGCGGGTCGGTGTCAACAACAAAGAACCACCTTGCCGACGCCGCCGGGTTGAGGTAGATATCCCGTCCGATGGGCTCAAACCAAACGGTGTCACCGCTGGCAAAGGTCCCCGGCAGGTTGAATTCCACCGTGTCCCCGTGGACGGTCAGCCCCGGCGGGGAAAAAGCGCTCACAAGGCGCAGTGTGTCGCCTATCACAAGCCCGAGGGAATCGGTCAGAAGGTCGTATTCGCTGACAAAGTAAAAGGCGATATTTCCGCCGTCGCAGGAGATGACCGCTCCGCTGTCGGGCTGAATCAACACGGGCACAGGTCCCTCGCCCAAGGGCAGAATTGTCAGCGTCAGGGCGGCGTCCAATATGTTCGGTGGGCAGAAGTCAGGCGAATCGCCCGCAGAAACTATAATCGTCGTGTCGCCGATTTCAAAGGTTATCCCCGCGGCGGCGCAGTCAAGATAGACCGTGTCTCCGGAAATGCTCACCGCCGGCGATGTGGTGTCCAGCGCCACGCCGGCAATCGTAATCGTGAGCGTGCCCCAGTCTATCCCGCTGACATCGTCCTCAAGGACGAACCACAGCGTCGGCGAGGTCTCGGTGGTGCTGGTGGGTCCCCACGCGGAGATATACGGCGGAGCGAGGTCAAACACGAAATATCCGCTCAGCGGCGTCGCCAGCGGATTCCCAAGCACATCGCTGACCGCATTAAGCGAGAACCTGACCGTGTCGCCGTCGTCGCCGGAGAGCGCAAATCTTATGGTGTCATCCGCAAAGGTGAGCGCGGCAGAATCCGCGGTGTATTCCGTCCCGTTGACTGTTAGGCGGATGCTGGCGGCATCAATTCCGTCCTCGTCGGAAAGGGCAATAACCAAAGCGGTGTCCTCACACGCCACGACCGAGCCCACCTCGGGGAACACTAAACTTGCCACCGGTCCCTCAAAACTGACCGCAAACTCCCAGCAGAACGGGTCCATAGCGTTGGCGGGACAATACTGCGCCAAATCCTGCGCGGTTATGCAGACCTGAACTGTCTCCCCGCTGGCGAAGGTGATTCCAGCAGCGGCACAGTCTATCCGCAGGGTGTCGTCGGAGAAACTCACGCCGGGAGATGCCACGGTGAGGGTCTCGCCGTTCACCACCGCGGCTATGCTTGAGGTGTCCACTCCGGCGATGGAATCCGCAAGATACACCGAGATAACCGGCGAGCCGCTGGTGATGGTTGTCCCCGGCGCGGGAGTGGGCGAGTCCGCCACCGGCGGGTCAAGGTCAACCACAAAGGAAAGGGTGTCGCCCCGCCCGAGGATTTGAACTCCGGTGGTGTCGCCCGCCCACAGCGGGAACACTCTCACCGTGTCTCCGCTCCCAAACGGCGTCGGGGTGAAATACACCACGGTGTCGCCCAGAATCTCGCAGTCCATCTCGGTGATTGTGTCGCCGTTCAGCCAAAGCGCCGCGGTCATCGGACCCCCCGGATGGGGCAGGAGCAATCTTATTTCCTGGTCGGCGCAGGCGGTTATCGCGCCGTCCTCCGGAATCAGGTATTGATAATCCGGGATTTTTTCGCCGATGCAGGTGTCCGCAGTGTTCGCCCCGCACAGTTGGGCGAGGTCGGCGATGTGCGCGCACAGCGCCAGACTGTCGCCGAAGTGAATCTCAAACCCGCCGGGGAAGGCGAAATTGAATGTGTCGCCCGCGGTGGTCGCCGACGAAATTGGCAGATCGGCAGATTCGCCGGTGGTGAGATTTGTCAGCGTTATTGTGCCTGCCGAGGTGTCCACGCCCGCCGGGAAGTCCGAAATCACAACCGACAAAGTAGCCGAGGCGAGAGTCCGTATCGCCGAAAAGTCCACAACTGGCGCCGCGGTGTCAATCACGAACCAATAATCCAGCGGGGATGACAGCGCCTCGCCGTAGATGTCAGCGGCGTTCAGATACACGAACACGGTCTCGCCGTGCGCCCACGGTGTCGGCGGGGTATAGGTCAGCGTGTCCGCTGAGTATGTCCCGCTGACCGGCGAGGAATTTATCCGCAGGTCAATGCTTCCCTCGTCAATCCCATCCTCGGCGTGCAGATAGATTTTGATGATTTGGTCATCGCCGCGGCAGGAGATTATCTGCCCGGGAAGTGGAGTTATCGCCTGTGCTACAGGTCCCGCGCCGGCGATAATGAAATACCAGCAGAAACTGTCCGCGTTGGGGGAGCAGTAGTCCGGCGAGTCCCCGGCGACCGCACAGACCCGAACAGTGTCCGTCAGCGGCGGCAAAAGACTCTCCGGCACGGTCGCGCGGGTGCCGTCCCACACCAGCCCGGACGCAAGGGTGAAGGTATCCCCGGTTGAGGGCAGAATTATCGCGATTGAGGACGGGTCAACTCCGCTGAGGCGGTCGGTTATCTCCACCGAGATTCCGCCAGCAAGGTCGGTTATAACTGCGCCCTCCGCCGGGATGGGCGAACCAAACTCCGGCGGCGAAAGGTCAACCACAAAATACCATTCCACCGGGCTGGCGAGGGCGTTGCCCAGCAAATCCGCCGCGGACACCAGCGCGCACCGGACTGTGTCCCCATCGCCCCACGGCGTTGACGGGGTGAAGATGAGTGTGTCGCCCGAATAATCCAGTTCCGGCGACGCAGTGGTGAATGTGTCCCCGTTCACCGCGAACCTTATGGTGCTTTCGTCCACGCCATCGGGGTCGGAGATTTCCAGGAGAATCCTCTGTTCGGCGCCGACGCACGCGACAAAGGTGTTGTTCTGCGGGCTGATTATGTGCGTCGCCGGTCCCGAGAGGTTGACCACCACTGCGATGCAGGTTTCGGGCATCGTGTTCGCCGGGCACAGGTCGGGGTTGTCCGCCACGGAGACGCACACCCGCACCGTGTCGCCGTCGGAGAACTCAAAGCCCAGAAATTCGCAGTCCACGATGAAGGCGCTGCCGTCCCAGGTCGGGATTATGACCGAATCGTTCACCGTGATGTGCGCCGACGACGGGTCCACGCCGGCGATGGAGTCGGCGATGTAGAGGTAAATTGTCGGCGCAGGATCTGAAATTTCGGCGCCGTCGGGCGGAAGCGAACCCACAAACACCGGCGGCGAAAGGTCTATTACATACCGCACACCGGCATCCGGCGTTGATGCGTTGCCTGCAAGGTCGGTCAGATAGTGCAGAGTTGCGGTGATGGTGTCCCCGTCGTGAAGCCCCGTCGGTGTGTAGAATACTGTATCTCCCCGGACCGAGATTTCGGGCGAATCCACGCCCAGTGTCTCTCCGTTGACAATTATCACGATTGAGGCGATGTCCGCGCCGAAGTAGTCGGCGACGAGCCACTGCGCGCCCTGGTCGTCGCAGGCGGAGATGACACCGTCCTCGGGCGCCAGCACCTCTGCGGTCGGCGGTGTGCGGTCTATGTAGTAGTTGAAACAGCGGGAGACTTCGTTGGGCTCGCACCAGTTGACGCGGTCGCGAGCGGTAAGGCATATCTGCACGCTGTCGGTGTCGGAGAAGGCGAATTCCGACAGGTCAAGCAGGATGCCCTCGCCGGAGATTTCCGCGGTTGCATCGGTGCCATTGACGGTTATCGCGATACTTTCGGTGTCCACGCCGGAGACCGAGTCCGTCAGCACGCACGCCCAACTGTCGCCGATGAAACCGCCGTCAGCAGGGGAGACCCCCACAATCACTGGCGGCGTGATGTCAACTATTATGTGCCACCGCGGGAATGACGACGAAGTGTGCCCCAGCGTGTCGGAGGACTGGACCACATAGAATTCCACCGTGTCGCCGTCGTCAAAAGGCGCCGACGGGATGAACGCAATCGTTGAGTCATCCCAGATGAACACCTCTGCCGATGGCACAGGGTATGTTATCCCGTTCACCGAGAGGATGGTGGAGTCCCATTCAATTCCGTTGTTGTCGCGCAGGCGGATGACCAGCGTTTCCGGGTTGCAGGAGGTTATTGCGCCGTCGGGCGGGGAAATCAGTTCTGCCACCGGTCCGCCCTCATCAACGCGGAAACTCCAGCAGAACCGTGGCGCCTCGTTTCTCCCGCAGCCGTAGGCTCTGTCAAACACGCTGTCTATACAGACCGTGGTGGTCTCTCCGCCGGGAAGGTATATCCCCGCAGAGGCGAGGTCCACCGACAGGCGGGAGGTGGTGCTGTCCCAGTCAAGTTCCCCTAAAACCGCGTGCAGGGTGTCGGTGTCGTTGATTATCATCCGCGCCCAGTATGGATACACGCCGGCGGCATTGTCGGTGATGTGAACCGAAAGCACAGGCGTTGAGGTCGGGCAAACTCCGCCGTCCGGCGGGTCAGGATTGTCTATCACCGGCGCGGTGGTGTCAAATCCAACCCACCATTCCAGCGGTCCCTCGGCATTGCCAATTCCGTCCTCAATGTGCACAATCCGAACCGGGAACAGCACGCCCTCAACAAATTCCGTGTCCGGGTCAAAGGACAGGTATGTCCCGGAAAGATTCAGATGCGGCGATGAGAGGTCAATATCGGTGCCGTCAATGTTGACCACCAGCGAGGCGCTGTCAATTCCGGCGGCGTCCCACACGGTCCAGATTATCGCCGAATCTATGCAACTGACGAAAACCGACTCCGGCGGGAACATCAGCATGGTGGTGGGTCCGCGGTAGTCAAAGAAATAGTTGAAGCAGTAGGGCGCCATAGTGTTCGGGTCGCAGAGGTCTGGCCGGTCCTGCGCCGATTGGACGCATATCCGCAGACTGTCGCCGTCGGTGGGCGTTATGCCCATCCCCGACAGCGTGAAACTCAGCGTGTCGCCGTGATAGTTCATATCCCCGGCGGGATAGGAATACATCGTTGTCCCGATTATCAGCCTGATGGAGGCGGGATTGACGCCGGAGATGTCGTCCCGAAGGATTATGTCCACGGCGGCATCGCCGGTGGAAAAACTCGTCCCCTCCGGTGGATTGACGCCCGCAACATACGGCGGGGACAGGTCAACCACAAAGCGCCAGTTGAGAGGCACATCCGGGCTGGGGGTGCCCAGCATATCCTCAGCGGAGACCAGAGAGACATCAACGGTCTCGCCGTCCGCCCAGTTGGTGGACGGGATGAACCGCAGTGTGTCGTCGTGGTAGGAGAGTTCCGGGTTTGCGGTGGTGTAGGTGTTCCCGTTGATGACCATCTGGATTGAGGACTCATCCACGCCGTTGCCGTCGGTGAGGGAGACATAGATGGGCTGGTCGGCGCAGGCGGTGATTTGCCCGTCGGTGGGTTCCAGCACGACCGCTTCAGGTCCCTGCGAGGAGAGAATATAACTCCAGCACGAGTCGGGCATTGTGTTGGGCGGGCAGTAGTCAGGCGAGTCGGCGGCACGAACGCAGATTAAAATCGTGTCGCCATCGGAAAATTCCATCCCGCACGCCGAGGGGGTGATGGTTATCGTAGAGCCGTCCCAAACGGCGCAACTGTCGGCAACTCCGAAGACTGCGCCGTTGACATTTACCACAATTGAGGAGTCGTCCACGCCGGAGCCGTCATCCGCCAGCCCGATGGACACCGAAAATTCCGATGAGGTCAACACAGTCCCTGCCGGCGGCGTGATTGAGGTTATCTCCGGCGGCGTGTAGTCGGTGTAGAACGAGAACACAAGCGAATCGCCGGCAAGTGCGTTCCCGCCGATGTCCCTCACGCCCCACAGGACGATGTGAATCTCGCCCTCGGGCAATGGTCCCGGCGGATAGAACTGAAGCAGTGTGTCGCCGATGAAGTTGAGGTTCGTGTCGGCGAGGGTGTAGTCGGTGCCGTCCACCCGCAGATGAATTGATGAGGTGCTTATCCCCAAATCGTCGGTCAGGCGGATGAGGATGTTCTGGTCGTCGCAGGAGGAATACGCCCCCGGCGTGGGTTCAATCACCCCGGCGACGGGTCCGTTGGTGTCAAAGATGTATGTGAAGCAGGCGGTGTCGCCGTTGTTCGGTCCGCAGTATTCGGCGGGAACGAGGTCATCGGCGGTTATGCAGACCTCAACGGTGTCGCCGGTGGCAAAGGACAGTCCCGCCGAGGCAAAATCCACACTGACCGTGCCGGTGCCTGCATCGTAGGAAACTCCGGAGGCAAGCGGAGTCCCATCCACCATAGCGGACACCGATGCCGGGTCAACGCCGGCGCCGGCGTCCTCAATGTGTGCAGTGATTGTCGGCGAGGGCTCGGTTATTATGCTTCCCGAGGATGGGCTTTCATCGGAGACCACAGGACCCGCAAGGTCAATCATAAAACTCCACGGTCCGCCGGAGGTGATGTCGTTCCCGGCGAGGTCCTGCGCCGCAGGGACGCTCACCTCAACAGTTTCGCCGTCAGCCCAGCCGCCGGCGGGA
>Ga0256842_1003431_pt1 | contig 10542 bp, 9 predicted proteins | sample 4559240metaG_FD_185973 | JGI IMG/M metagenome (GOLD analysis project Ga0256842, IMG submission 185973) | Hydrothermal vent microbial communities from Guaymas Basin, Mexico - 4559-240 | ecosystem: Environmental > Aquatic > Marine > Hydrothermal vents | place: Mexico: Guaymas Basin | collected...
GTAACTGCTGTCGGCACCGCCACAGAGGGTCAAGCCGGTAACACGCAATTCCCATGCTTGTCCTTTGGCCGGTGATGCCACCAGGTCACCAACAGCACGCACGGCGGCGCCGGTGGACAATTGCTCAACGGGCAGAGTGGCAGCGCCGCGCTCGACCACCAGTTGCAGCGATGCCAAACAGGAACCATCGTTCAGTTCGATAAAGCAAACTTCTTTGCCAGTGCGCACGGTGCGTACCCAACCGCATACGGTAATCTGGTGCATTTCTTGCTTGGATGTCAGTAGTGTTTGTATTCGTGTCACTGATATTTCCTCCATCAAGGGTGAATAACAGATAAATTTTTCATGTGGTCATCGCTCGATATCGGTGCTAATCTCGACGAGTCAGCGCTTTTTCAGTGTGTTTCAGGAGGTTATCATGTCCAACGTAAAGGATTTGTGTGATTCCGATCCCTTCTCCCATCTTCCAGCGGATATTTTCGCCAAAATCAACGCCGCCGCCGAGCTGAAAACCTTTCCGCCACATTATCACGTTTTCAACCAGAACGACCCCTTTACCGGTTTTCTGTACGTCATTCGGCGCGGTCTGGTGGAGATCACGGTACTAACGCCCAGCGGTGAAGAGATTGTCGTCGATTATCGTCACGAAGGCAACACCTTCGGCTGCACGCCGGTATTCAGCGGCGAGGCCTACACCGGCGGCGCCCGCACGGTAAACGAATGCCAATGCTATCTGATCCCCCGCCAGATCCTGCTCGATACGGTAAAAGAGTATCCGGAATTCAAAACCTTCTTTGACCAGATGGTGCTCAACCGCGTGCGTCGGCTTTACGCCGATATCGTCTCGGAACATGGGCAAAAAGCGCTGAACAAAGTGGAGTCGTATCCGTTTCAGAAACGCTTGTCGGAAATAATGAACACACCGGTGGCTCAGTGCGCGCCGGATACCTCGGTGCGTAAAATCGCCCAGCAGATGGCGCTGAAGCAAATCCGCTCGGTGGTGGTACTTGACGAGGACAAAAACATTCTCGGCCTGGTAACCTGCAAGGATATTATCGCCAAAGTGGTGGCGGTGGAGGGTGCCAATGCCGAAAAGATTACCGCCGCCGACCTTATGCTGCCCAATCCACCCACCCTGCCGCCGGAAACATTCATGTACGAGGCCATGGCCTACATGGTTGGTCATCACCTTAAATACGTCCCCATCGTCGATAACGGCGAGCTGGTGGGCATCATCTCCATGAGCGACCTGATGCGCTACCGCAGCCAGAAGGCGATGATGATGGTGGGCAAGGTGGACGAGGCAGAAACATTTGCCGCTCTGCACAACATCCATTCCACCCTGGTCAAGGTGGCCAACACCTTGCTGTCGGAAACCCGCAGCGCCCCGGAGGTTATGGAAATACTCTCCTATGTGCACCACGCCATCATCAAACGCACCTACAACCTGTGCCTGGAACAGATGATAGAGGAAGGCTACCAGCCCCCTGCCATCCGCTACTGCTTTCTTATTATGGGCAGCGGCGGGCGACGCGAAATGCAGTTGGGTCCCGATCAGGATAACGGCTTTATCTACGAGGACTTCCCCGACGAGATGCAGGAGGAGGTGGACGCTTTTTTCATCCCCTTTGCCGAAAAACTGGTGCACACCCTGGCCGAGGTCGGTTATCCGCTGTGCGAAGGCAACGTGATGGTCAGCAACGAGGTGTGGCGTGGTCGTCTGCAGGATTGGGAGAAACGGGTACAGGACTGGGCCACCAACCCGGAGCCATTCAAGGTACGTTACTCGTCGATATTCTTCGATTTCACGCCGCTGGTGGGCGACTCCTCCCTGGCGCATGAACTGCAAAATTGTGTATTTCGCGCCGTGCGCGAGCATCCAAGTTTCCTCTACAACGTGATGCAGCTCAATCTCAACCACAAGGTGCCCATCAGCCTGTGGGGTAATTTTGTCACCGAAAAAAGCGGTGAACACAAAGGGATGCTGTCGTTGAAAAAGGGCGGGCTCATCTACATTGTCGATTGCCTGCGCATGTTTACCTTAGAGCAGGAGATTCGCGCTCTGACTACCCTGGATCGGCTCAACAAACTGACGGAGAAAAATATCTTCTCCATCGAAACTGCCGAGCATATCCGCGTAGCCTTTGAGGCGCTGACGTTCTTCCGCCTGCGTAACGAAATTGCGCTGAAACAGAAAAACCTGCCGCCGAGCAGTTATATCAACCCGGATGATTTGACCAAAACCGAGCAGGATCTGCTGATAAGCGCCTTCCAGGCAGTGAGCAAGCTGCAAAGTGCCACCCGCAGCCATTTTGGTAAAGGACTGTCTTAGACGATGCTCAAGCGGTTGAGAACCCGCTGGAAAAGACATGATACCCTGCGTGCGCTGGACGTGGCGCAATGCGATACATTTTTTTTCTACGGCAGCCTGATGGAGCGCTTTCGCAATTTCAACCGTTTTGTGAAAAAGCGGGTGGTATCCATCGAAATCGGCTACTGCCGCGGTTACCTGTACAACCTGCCCATGGGTTTTCCCGGCCTGATTGTACCGGACGACCCATGCCCAACCCTGGTGGCCGGCGAAATCATGCGGTTCGACAAGCCGATGCGGATGATGAAAATCCTCGACCGCCTGGAACACTACATCCCCGGCAATGAAAAACGCAGCATCTATCTGCGTCGGCGCATGCCGGTTTTCACTGCCGCCGCCGGTGACGATGACACACCGTTACGCACTGTAGAGGCGTGGATATATGTCTACCCGGAGCGCCACCTCAGCTACGAACACCAGCGCGAACTGCGCATCGAATGCGGTCAGTGGAAAGCCTTTGACGGTCCGGTGGTAAACAGCCGCCAACTGGATGCCATCTTTGCCGGTCAGCAGCAGTGCGGCAACGTACTGGTGCACCCGGCGCTGCAACGTCAGAAAGAGATGAGCAAGGCCGCCAGTGCCTACCCGTGCAGCAGATTCTGCCGCAACAGCGCCAACTGCCAGTGGATTAACAACGACGCAGACAGTTAAAAGCGCAATCAATGCTCAAGACGTTGATTCTGCTCATCCAGCCACTGTTTGAGACGCTCCAGCGCCTGCCGCACGACATTTTCATCCAGTGCCATACCAGATAAAGCGGCATCAATTTTGGCGACAAAGGCGCTAATCGCCTGTTCAGCCACTGGCCGCGGGGAAAAGGCCCACTTGCACAACATCTCCAGAGGTTCCAGGCGATTGCGGCTGAAATCACTTACGCGGGCAAAGGCGACAAGGGTCAGCAACAGACACAGCCAGTCGGCATGGCAGCGTGTGGCACTGAGGCGCAAAAAGGCAAACTCGGTCACTCGGTGGCTCAGGTGGTCGAAAAACGATTCGTGGTCACGCTGGCGCACCACTTTTATTAACTCACCATGGGCAAAACGAAACTCACGCAGACAACCGTCATCGTCGCGACGAATATCTCCACCTAACAGCAACAGGCACAGATAATCTTCCAGCGTCGGCACACTAACCTGCTGCGCCTGATCACTTTCGATGTTGACATGCAGGCTGTGGGGAGCCACCTGGCGGTTGAAACGCACTGCCAGTTGAATATATCGCGCCAGGAAACCGGCGTCGCGCGTAAGTGGCAGAGAATAACGACGCGGATAATCGATGCGCACCAGGTTGTATTCAAAAAATCCGCCGATCCACGGCAGCGGCAGATAACGGCGCAGGCGAACATGATGATCAAGATAACCGCCCAGGCGCCAGCTGACATCTTCAATGAAAAAATGGTGAAAATAGATAAAGTTGTGAAACAGCGGATCGGCGCGATGGCGGCCGAAGCTGCGTTTGAACACCGCCTTGAAACCCAGGTTGCTAAATTCCAGCTCCGCCCCCAAAGGCGGACCGCAGCCGCAACGCCACGCATTGCTACGCCGGGCACAGGCATACAATTGATCGTCATCCACCAGGCAACTGGTTATGTGATAGGCGCGCAGACAGTACAGGGAGAGATGGCGACTACCTTCGGCCAGCACCTGCTCGATCTGCTCGGCAATCATGACATCGAGGGGAACGCGGTGTTCGTCCAGCCACTCCAGTGCCGCGAGAATAAGGGGAGCGTCGGGATAACAGCCGGGCTCGGCCGGCAACAGTTTACCATGACGTTTGCGCAACAGCTGCACCAGAAAACCCAGCACATAGTGGCGGAAAATCAATTCCAGATAGGCCGGTAGCAGCTCCCGCCGCGCCCAGGTGCGCCGCGGAATAGCGAAGTAGCGTTCCTGACGCTGCAGAGCGGAACGGATATTGCCCCGAAACGACGAACGCCGCCGGGCATGCCGATACTGACGAAAGAACTGGTAGCGCCGCCGATAGGTTACGCCGACAAACTCCCGCACCACCATAATACGCTCCACCGCCGTGAGCGATGCGTAACAATCCCGATAAAACGGCAGCTCGGCATAGCGTGAAAAAAATGTTCCCACGGCAGCACCTCCATTGCGGTTACCTTCACGATCCGGCTTGCAGGTACACCTCCTCGTACGGCTGGATAACGACAAAACCGTCACCAGCAAATTCCATCTGGATTGACTCGCCACTGCCGCGGCCAAAGAAGGTTTTAAGGGAGATATCGGTCTTGAATTCCGGCGTCAGGCTGCCGGACCACGCTACCGTGGCATTGGGATCGGTGGTTACCGGGTTACCGGGTTTGACAATCAGGGTGACAGGATCGTAGTGGGTGGTAATAGCCACCATGCCGCTGCCTTCCAGCTTGACATTGAACAGTCCACCGGCCAGCACAGCGGTAACCTTACGCATCAGGCGGATGTCCCAGTTTATCTGCGGCTCAAAAGCCAGAATATCGTTGCCGTTGACATAGATAGCTTCATTATCCAGGCGGAGGATGGTCACCTTCTTGCCGTTATCGGCCAGGTATACCGTGCCCTGCCCTGCAGCCCGGGTCAGCTTGGTCCCCTCCCCGGTAACACTGCGCTTGAGCAACTTGCCCACACCGTGCTCCAGAATGCCTTCACGGGTAAACTTCACCGTACCGCAATAGGCCACCATGGCGCCGGTCTTGATCCACACATTGCCGTCGAGATTGACCTCGAGCATGCGGTCACGCTCCAGTTCAAACAGCCCCTCGCCCCGGTCCTGCTGGCCGGTGGCAGCGATAAAATCGTTCAGTGAATATCTTGCCATGCTGGTCTCCTTTTGTGGATTGGGTTAAATCTTTTGACGGTTATATCCCCTCCATCTGCATGGCGATCTCTTTGAGCAGATCGCGATTTATCTGGTTTTCCGGTGTTTTGGGCAGATATTTGGTAAAGCGGATACGATCGGGCAGGTTGAGCTCGCCGATCTCTTCGATAATATGCTCGCGTATTTCGCGCAGGGTTTTGGCGCGATAGCTCTCGTCGCGATGCTCCTGCAACACGCAGAATGTCACCAGCATAAAACCGTGCGCCGGATGATCGACTACGATGGCGGCACACTCGCGCACCCGGTGCATTTTAAGTACGGTCTCCTCAATTTCATCGAGAGAACGACGACCGGCACCGACACTTACAATATCGTCCAGCCGCCCGGTGAGCCGCAGATTTCCCTGTTCGTCGTAGTAGGCACCATCGCCGGTAGTAAAAAATGTGCCGCGTTTGAATTTACGCCAGAAGGTCTGAGCATAGCCGACATCATCCTTGTACAAGCTGTGCAGCATCGACGGCAATGGCCGTGCCAGCACCAGACGACCCGGCTCTCCTCCGGCAGATACTTCGACACCGTCGCTGTCAACAACACGTGCATCAACCCCGGGCAGCGGCCGCATCATGGTATCGTCCTCAAAACCTTCCACTCCCGGCACTCCGGCTATCAGGCAACCACCGGTCTCCGTCTGTCCCCATATCTGCGTGATGGGCAAGTCGCGCTTGTTGGTTAAATCGTACTGTACCCAGTCGTATAAATCCTCTTTGAGATGGCTACCGCCCACCCCCACCAGACGCAACGAATTACTGGAGCGGTTCATGTAGCGCTTGGTACTCTTGGCGCGCATAACACTGCGCAGCAACATCGGGTTGGTATATAGCACCGTGATATGAAACTGATCCAGATAATCGAAAAAACAACGAGTGTTCTCGTACGAGATGGTACCCTCGTACAAAAACAGGGTGGCTCCCAGCGCCAGCGGCCCGTACACGCAGTAGGTGTGGCCGTTGATCCAGGCCAGATCAGAGGTATTCCAAAACACGTCGGTGTCATCCATATCAAACAACACCTCGGTGGTAAACTGCGCCCACATCAGGTAGCCGGCAGTGTTATGCATGATGGCCCGCGGCACTTTTGATTTAGTAGAGGTATACAGCATAAACAGCGAATCGTCGGCATTGCGCAGCCAGTCCACCACCGCCTCGCCGGCAAACTTCGGATCGGTTATCAGGTCGCGATACCAGATATCCCGTTGCGGCCGCATAGCCACCTGAATGCCGGTACGTTCCACCACTATGCAATGCTTTATTTCATAGTCGATTCGCTCCAGTGCTTCGTTAACTACCTCTTTAAGTGCCCGACTACGCATGGGTGCGCCATCACAGGTGACAATATACTTTGCCCGGCAGTGGCGTAAACGTTGCGCCAACGCCTCCGCCGAATAGGCCATGTGGTAGGCCACATGCACCGCGCCGATACTGGCACAGGCCAACATGGCCACCACCGCCTCGGGGATATCGGGCATAAACAGCAACACCATATCGCCCTTTTCCACCCCCAGGTTTACTAAACTGTTGATGAAACAACGCACTTCATAGGCCAGAGTCTGGTAAGTATAGACACGTACCCCATGATCTACACCACGCCATATAAGCGCTGCTTTATTACAATGATTGCTGTCTACATGTTTCCCAAGAAGGTTGTGGTAGACATTCAGCTTCCCCCCCCCATACCAGCGATAGTATGGCGGTGCCATATCATCCATAACCTTGCGATACGGCTCTTCCCAGTCGATATAGCGCCGCCCAAGTTGATCAAACAATTCCCCGACAGGCATCTGCTTAAACGAATCGTATTCTGCGGCACTTATACGCCGCCGCTCATAGCTTATTTTTGGATGTTCCATCATAAATTATCCTTACGCGAAAGTCCCTTCTGCGCCAGAAACATATCGCCCACGGTGCGATACACCGGCGTCAGCTCGTGCAGAATGCGCAGAAAAATTTTGGCGGTAGCTATGGCATCCCCTAGGGCACGATGACGGGCATTGCAATCCACAGAATATACATTCATCAGGTCATCCAGTTCGGTACTGGTGTTGTTATCCACCACCAGCTTGTGCAGCAACATGGTATCCAGCCACGGCGTGCCTTCTATGCTGCAGTCGTAATATTCACGCACATGGCGATCTATCATTCTGATATCAAAATTGATGTGGTGCCCGGTGATGATACTGTCACCGATAAAATTGAGGAACTCCGGCAGAACCTCGCCGATGGTCGGTTTGTCCACCAGCATCTCATCGCGCAGGCCATGCCACTGTATAGATTCTTCCGGCACCGGAAACGGCGGCTTTATGTAACTTTCATACACCTTGGTAATGCGCCCTTTTTTTATTTTTACCGCCGCCGCGTTTATAATGACATCGCGCTCAAGATCAAGGCCGGTAGTCTCCAGATCAACCACGCAATAAGAGGCCTCGGCAACAGGGTCGGCCAAATGCGCATGTGATGCTATACGCGTGCACATCTGCGCCACAAAGGCGCGCAGTGGATCAGCGCAATGCTCCTTTTTCGCCGTTACCGTAGTTATACTTTTAAAAATTGATTTCCACATAACCTCACCACAATGCCCTACATCTTGCCACTAAACAACAAAAATGACTAGAGTTTCCCGCAGCTAAAGTTTATACTTACCAGCATCTTTCAACTGGAGCAATTAACTACCATGAATTTTAAACCGATTTTTATTCTTCTCATTATCGTATCCCTTATCCTGCAGCTGAAAAACTGCGATTACGGCGCCGAACACCAGGACGTGCCGGAAAAATACAAAAAAGCTCACCTTACTGCTGTAAGTGCCCAGAATTTGCTAAAGAAAAAGAAATACGCCGAAGCGCTCAAATACTACGATGCGGCTCGGCGCGAACTGGAGCATCCCAAAGTTCGTGGCGACAAAGGCGATGATCTCTACATCAACTACGGCTTTGTCATGAACGATATCGGCGTTATCCACCTGAGCTGGGCTTTGTACGGTAAAGATGAAGAAAAATGCCCTGACCATATAGATATAGCCAAAATCGATCGCAAAGAACTGGCGCTGGCAACTTCGGCATTGGAAAAGGCGGTGGCGTTCTACAAGCGCTGGTACAAGCATAACCCCAAGGAATATGAGCGCTACTCCAAGGCATTGACAGAAACCTATGCCAATCTTGGCGTGGCCTACAAGTATGCCGAGCGCAAAAAAGATGCCATAGAGATGTTTCGCCTGGCGCTGCTGCTCAAACCCGATAACGGCAACGCCGAGCGTTCTCTTAAAATGCTCGACATAAGTCCCGCCCCCTTTATCGAGGCCGGAAAAAAGGAGCTGGAAAAACACTAGGAGGATACAGTCATGGCTGAATGGTACCTGAGTTGTGATGGCCAGCAGGAAGGCCCCATGGATGACGCCCGGGCACAACAGTTTGCCCGCGCCCACCCAACGGCACTGGCGTGGCGCAATGGATTTACCACCTGGCTGCCGGTTCAGCAGATAGACGAATTGTCTACATCAGCACCTCCGCTACCGCCACCACAACCACCCGCAGCGGGTAGAACCGGCCGCGCCGACGAGATAGATTTCAAAATATACGGCTCCGAGATGCAATTTGTCGAGGTAGAGCTGGATCCCGGTGAAAGTGCGGTAGCAGAGGCCGGAGCCATGATGTACAAAGACAGTTGCATCATTATGGAAACAGTCTTTGGCGACGGTTCCGAAGCCAGCAATGGCGGCGGTTTTATGGGTAAGCTGCTCGGCGCTGGCAAACGTCTTATAACTGGTGAAAGCCTGTTCACTACCGTATTTACCCACGATGGGCACGGCAAGGCCCACGTGGCCTTTGGCGCCCCCTATCCCGGCAACATAATTCCCATCGCTCTGGCCAACATCGGCGGCAGCATTATTTGCCAGAAAGACGCGTTTTTGTGTGCCGCCCGCGGCGTATCAATAGGAATCCACTTTCAGCGCAAAATCCTTACCGGACTGTTCGGCGGCGAAGGCTTCATCATGCAGAAGCTGGAAGGAGATGGCATGGCGTTTCTCCATGCCGGTGGCTCGATTATAGAACGCCAGCTAAATCCAGGCGAGGAGTTGCATGTGGATACCGGCTGTATCGTAGCTTATGAGCCTCGCGTGGATTTCGATATTCAACAAGCCGGTGGCATCAAAACCTCCCTGTTCGGCGGCGAAGGGCTGTTTTTTGCCCGATTGCGTGGCCCCGGCAAAATCTGGCTGCAATCGCTGCCGTTCTCCCGCCTGGCCGGGCGCATGCTGCAAGCAGCACCGCAACAGGGCGGCAGCGTCGGCGAGGGGTCCGTCCTCGGCACACTGGGCAACCTGCTCGACGGCGACAACTAACAACAAACTCATCTGTAGCCGATCCGTGCCAGATGCGCATCTGGCACGGATCCTTCCAGTTCTGCTGCAAGCACAACGTTGCGGCTTTTAACAGCCTGTTAAACCAAAGGATTATTTATGCAGCCACTCAATACCGCCTACGACCCAAAATCGATGTTCATGACCAGCTTCGGCCTGTGGAAACAGCAACTAGGCAAACTGATCATCCTGACGCTGCTGTTACTGGTATTATGCTGGATTCCTCTGGTCAACCTAGTGCTTGGCGCCGGATACAGCCGCTGCATCTTGCGCCTGTGCCGCGGTGAAAATTTTGAGGTCGGTGATCTGTTCCGCGCCTGGGACTGCTTTGTACCGTTGCTGATGTTCGCAATAATTCTGGTATTGGCCAGTCTGCTGCTAAGCATCATTCCTGTGGTGGGCATTCCCATCGCCTCGGTACTTACCGCCATCACCATTCCCGGTTTTATTGCCGTGACAGAACATCGCCTCGGTGCCATTGACGGTTTCAAGTGGAGTTTCACTACTCTGCTTGAGGATCCCGTCGGCTGGCTGATTGCCCTGGTATTTGCCAGTGTCCTGTCCAGTCTTGGCGCTCTGTTCTTCGGCCTCGGCGCTCTGTTCACCATGCCATTGGCAGCTATCATTTACACCAATCAGTACCTTAAACATCAGCCGCCATTTTCCATCGACTGAGCAGCTCCCCATACACACTTGACAGTAACGCCCGCCGCTGCCAATGCACCTGCGGGCGTTGCTGTATTTGCTATCAGCATAAAGACTGGTAGGAGCCTGTCTGACTTTACGCTTCGAAGCAAAAATTAGCTGGTCGAAGACAAACGGTTTTGCAGCCGATTCAGGGAAAGTACAACAGGGGACCAGGCTTGTAACCACAGGAGCATAGTGACCTACATCCGCTGATCAACTGCTCAGCAAAAGTCTGCTTGCAAGCACGCAACACTTCACGA
>Ga0256842_1003432_pt1 | contig 10542 bp, 6 predicted proteins | sample 4559240metaG_FD_185973 | JGI IMG/M metagenome (GOLD analysis project Ga0256842, IMG submission 185973) | Hydrothermal vent microbial communities from Guaymas Basin, Mexico - 4559-240 | ecosystem: Environmental > Aquatic > Marine > Hydrothermal vents | place: Mexico: Guaymas Basin | collected...
CTTCATCTAAATGATGCAAAAATATGGTATTGGCATCCGCTGTTTCCTGAGGTGAACTTTTTGTTATTGTAAAATCAGCATTGTATCTACAAACGTTCGAATAGTGTATTTCATCAATTGCGCCATGGAGATAACGGATATATCCAGTATCACTAGAATATCTAGCAGCTACATTAATCGCAGCAATCGAAGCATCTAAATCAAAATCTGGATCCGTTGAGGTACCGACGATATTGCCATCAATAAACAATCTTGTTGTTGTACCGTCAAAAGAAGCAGCGACATGATGCCATTCATTAATCGTCATGTAGGTCGTACCAGAAGTTAAGGTTGCTTCAATGTCAAATCCCTCACCTGAACCACTTAATGCTACTATGCCTAATCCACAATGATCATTTGTATTTCGCACATAAAATGAAAAAGAATACTTCCTATCTAAAATGCATGGATAGGTACCAGACGCAGGAACTTCCATCGGATATATCCAGCATTCCATCGTCCATGCATTATCATCATTTACATCAAGCAAATTATTATTATCATTAATATAATATGAGTCATCTCCATCAAACTCCAGAAAATACTTATTTCCTGCCCAGCTTAGGCTAACCATAAGCAGCAGGAAAAACGGAAGTAACATTTTTACACGCATTTCTCCCCCTTTAAATTCTTTTGGTTCACTTAAACCATTTTTTTAATTTAAAGGAGGTCATTGCTTTTTTACCGAATTATTTTAGTTCCAGCGGGCGAGACGGAACAAATTTCCGGTAAGGGCAATGACCTTCTTTTTTAATTATTTCAGCAAGACAATCTTTTGAGAGGCTTCCTTACCTTTTGCCTTTAATCGCGCAAAGTAAATTCCGCTTGGCAAGTTTCCGGCCTGCCAGGTCTCTTTGTAAGCACCGGCTTTTAGTTCCCTATTGACCACCGTGGCCACCTTTTGTCCCAGCAAATTGTAAATACTTAATTCCACATGCGATTGCGTCGGAATTTCAAAAGCGAATGTCGTGCTCGGGTTGAACGGGTTGGGATAATTGGGCTTTAATGCAAACGTGTACGGCTGTGCGGTTTTTCCTTGATCAATGGCCGTCAAAGTACCCACATAAGGAATACGGGCGTACATGATGTAATAGCCCATGGAAGATTCGGGATTGTACTCTGTCCACACCACATCGGCACCGCCTTCGAACACGCCTTCAATGGGCTTGCGTACCTGCTCACCAATCGTCGGATTTTTGATCGAGTAGCCGCTGGCATTGGCGACCGTTGTCTGGCTCAACTGCTGGGGTGCATTCCAGGTTTTACCGCCGTCGGGTGAGGTAGCGTAAAAGACATTGTACACCGTCTTCGTCTTTCCTTCTACCGTATCGGTTCCGGTGGCTTGCGTCCAGACCACGTATAGACCGTAATTGGGATCGCAGGCAATATTCGGCCGCACAATGGGAACCGAATCCGGTGTGGCATCGATTTGAATGGGATCGCTCCAGGTGGTTCCATCGAACATTTTGTAATAGACGTGCTTGCCTTTGTCCTGATCGTACACGATGTGGATGTTGCCCGAAGGATCGCTGGCCATTGAGACTTTGCCCTGCCAGATTCCGGCATTCCCCCAGCTCAACTTTTCAATAGAAGAAATCTGCAATCCGTTGTCCGTTACCAAATCCAATTCCGCGACACCCGTTTTGCCGTCATCGCCCCAGGATTGGCAGTCATAGGATTGAATGCCCAAGTAATCATACATGAAATCGCCGGTTTTAAACGTATCGGGTGCGGAACCGTAACGGTCGTAAATCCAATCGCGGCCGATCACCCACAATTTCTTCCCTTGGGTATCCATGTACGCTTTGAGATCGGTGTTCAGGGTGTCATTGATGTTCCAGAAGGCCAGATTGCCATTGTAATCGTCGCCGGTAAACCAAATGACCAACGCATAGCGTTTCAGCAAATCGGCAGAAGGTACTTTGTCCGGCATGCCGTCCAGATTCCCGCAATCAAAAACCGTGTAGGGTGCGGAAATTTTGTCCAGAGCATCGGTAATAATTTTCTCATTGTTGTACTTGTTGTCATCATCCACAACCAGAATGCTGTCATCGGGGTTCAGGCTAAAGAAATCCACCACATCCGAGACCCATTGATCCTTGGTTTCGGGCGGAACGATGTAATAAGGATTGAACATGCAGGAAAGCGCTTCCGAAGTTCCGTTGTCGTAATAAATCACCGAACTTTCTCCGGCAAACTGGTACGATTCCGGTCCCATCACGTACACCGAAACGGCGCCTGAGCGCGGCGTACAGCCGTCCACATAGTGCTGCAAAAAGGCCTCGCCTTCCACAATGGGCGTAATCACTTCCGGACGATCCCATCCCTGACCAGGCGTGTATTTGGTAAACAGAATTTCATAAGAATTGGTCAGTTCTTTTGGTTTGTCTTCCCAGGCTGCATACATCACGCCGTTTTTGCCCGGAGCCAAAGCCACATCCATCCACTCGAAAGGCAGTTCGTTCGGCGTGGGGAATTCAGAGGTCAGATTGTCGGTGTGCCAGGTTAGCCCCCCGTCCTTGCTAATGCTGCAGTAGATATTTGCCGGATAATTCAATCCTTTGTCCCAAATGGAGAAAAGTCCGAACAGCGTTCCGTCGTCGGCGATATCGATGGTACACACTCCTGTGTTGCTTTCCACATCATCGGCCACAACCGGATCGCTCCACACACTGGTGTAGGGATCCACAAAGGTCAGCTTGGCAAACATCAAGTCGCGATCGCCGCTTTCGTTCTTTTGTTTCCAGACGGCATAGCACACGTTGGAATCCGGATCGGCCACAATGGCCGGCGTACCGGTAGCATTCGAGGGCGACTGACTCAACTTGGCCACATCCCAGCTTCCAAAAATGGAATTGTAAATGGCGTAGTGAATGTCCTGACTGCCGTTGGTGAAATTGGAGCCGGGTTCGAAAACCACCACAACGTTTCCGCCCGGTGTCCGTGCGATGTTGCGTCCCCCGCTGTAGCGCGTGGCGTTGAAATAATCTACCTCGCACACTTTACTCAGGTTTTCCTGCGCCAGCAGCAGAGAACCCGATAAGAGCAAAATAAGAATCGTAACAATATTTTTCATACGACTCCTCCTCTTTTTAATGGTTTACCTTTATTTTCTTTTTTACCGTAAAAGCAACATTTTGGCCGTCCGCACTTGACTTCCCGCAAACAGCCGGTACACATAAATTCCCGAAGACAGATTTTGCGCCTGAAAGCGTACGGCATGCTCTCCCGGATTTTGGACTCGATCGACCAGAACGCGCACCGTTCTCCCCAGAAGATCGCTGATTACCAGTTTCACCCGAGTTCGTTGCCGCAACTTGTAGCGAATAACGGTTTCGGGATTAAAAGGGTTGGGAAAGTTGCCAAGAAGCTCCAAATTACCCGGCAAACGCTCATCGGGCCGCAACGCGGTGTAATCATCAAAATAGACCGTGTCTAAATTCTGGTAGCGGGCATATCCGATGACATAGGTACGATTAAACGATTCCATTTTAGTGCCGTTGGCGCCGGCAATGGCAAAGCGGTAAAGAAGTTCCTGCCCCACATAATCCAGATCAAAGGGCAAAGTAATGGAATAGATGCCGTCTCCGGTGGTATCGTGCAAAGCAGGGCTGTTTTTGCTGCCCTGCAGGGGCGGAATGTTGCCACGCAATACAACGCTATCGCCCAGACTTAACGTCTGGAAATTCATATTCACGTTAAAGGTCAAATACCGCGGGCCGCCCAGTGCAATTTTTTGCGTCGCCGACCAATCCCACCAAATGTTATCCTGCCGCGCCCGAACCCGGTAGTAATAATTCCCGATCGTGGACACATGCACGGTAAAGAACGTATCGCTGATCGCCGAATTCAATGTTTGCCAGGGGCCGGTTGCCGAGGGGGCCTGTTGTAATTCGAAGTATTGGGCGCGCAACTTGGGACTTACCCGCCACCGCAAAACAAACACCGTATCGGCAAGTTGTTCCACCTGCGAGCAAATCATCGGATTGGGCAGCAAACCCTTGCTGGCGCCATCCACCGCATTGTACCCACCGGCATTCCACGTTCCGGAAATATCGTACCAGCCGTTATCACTGCCATTCCAGCCCATGTTGAGATGGAAGAATTGGTTTCGTTCGGAATAGCCGTCGGCCACAATGGCATGGCCCAGACCATCGGAACGGTGAATGGCCAAAATCGCCGGACGATGATCTTTCATGTTGTTGATCAATTCATCCCAGAAGCCGCTGTCCGTAACCCGTTTGTAGTGCCCGCTCAGACGGAAATAGTTGTGGAAGGCTGCTGGCGTGTTGGAAACATTGGCCGTGGAGCCATTGGCCGAAAAATCCATGTTTACACTCACCGCGGCATGGTAGGTGAGCAAACCGGCTGCCCGGCGCTGGGTGGAAGTAGTGCGTTCGCCCTCGTATTTGAACAAAATATTTGGCCAGTCGTAATAAGCGGACGAATAATCGACGCACAATTGCCCGGCATCGTTTTCGGTGTAGCAATGGCGATTCGTGCCCACAATGGGCCATTGGTAATAGGCCAGAACTTCGGCCATGGCCGTAGCCACACAGCCCGCCGACCAGTGATTGGGTGTGTAATAATTAAAAACGTACACCCCGTTGGCATTGCCCTGTCCCCAAACCGGTGTCGGGAAATAATAGACACTGTCACCGCTTGCTTTGTTTAAGGAAACATTTGTCCGATCGGCCTGCCACTCGGATTGGTTTTGCATGGCCAGAGACGGATTGGCATTTACGGCCTGCCATTCCGCACGAATCCGACGTGCAAGGAGCGCACGCAACGGTTCGTTTCCGGAAAAGGTATTACGGAAAGAATAACCCAGAATCGGACTCAATCGATCATCGGCAGGAAGCAAAACGAAGCCCACCGGAGAGAGCCTTGCCAGATAAAGCGAATCTTGCCCGGGCTGTCCGCCGATTTTTTGCAGTTCACGCAGACGAAACTCCCCGCTTTTAGGAAAGCTGCTTTCGGATTGCAAAAAGCGTTGCACCATTTGCGCAGCCTGATGCCGATCGACTGCTTTTGCCAGAGCTGACGAAAACCCCAGAGCGGTAACGATCAGCCACAGCAAAAAATTAAAATGAATCAAAGCTACTCTTCGGTTCGTAAACCGTTGACGCATTAAATCTCCTGTCCTACTCTTTTGCACAGCGAAAGCCCACATTGACCAAAGTCGCATTGGGATTAATGCCCAAACGAAAGGTGGTGCGTCCGATCCACGGTTCCAGATTCCAGGCTCCGCCGCGCACCGTACGCATGGTTTTTTCTTCCGTACAAAGCGGATTTTCCCAGACGCCTTTAGGCGCTTTTTTGTAGAATCCGTAATCGTAAAAATCCGCACACCATTCCATGACATTCCCGCCCATGTTGTAAGCACCGGCCGGGCTTTTGGCGGCATAATATCCCACGGGCACCGTTTGCGCCTCGTCGGTTTGCGCTTCAGAGGGATCGCCGCTGTCTTCAAAATTGGCCTTGGCAGCATCTACTCTGTCGCTGGCATAAGCGTAAATGTACTTGCGATTTTTACGCGCGTCCCAACTGGCGGCCATTTCCCATTCGGCCTCGCTGGGAAGGCGCCATCCGTAAAACTGCGCATAAGCCTGAGCACCGTACCAGCTTACGTAAATAACGGGAAACGGAGCCCTACCTTTTTGCACAAAAAATGTTTGGTCACGAAATTCGATCTGGCTCATGGGCGCGGCCTCTTTGCTGCGGAACCAGATTTCTTCGGGATTCCGGGCATTTTTAACGACACCCTGTTCAACGACAATGCGCCCTTCTTTTAGCGCTGAATTCAGGAAATCGGCGTATTCCTGATTAGTCACTTCGTAAGATGCAATATGAAATCCTTTTAGCTGTACCCGATGTTGGGGATGCTCGCTGGCCCAACCCACGTTTTTGGGAGCACCCATATCGAATGTTCCCCCGTCGATCTTGATCCAGCGTTTTCCTTTTCGGGGAGTGTAAGAGAAATTCTTGGGCAAAGAAGAAGGCACGTCTTCGGCAAGAACCGAATCCAGAATAAAACGGTACAAATCGTGCAAAAAGCGAGCGGTTTTAGGCCGCACGGCAGGATCGAGCCGCATAGAATTGGGCGTTTCCATGTGCAGGGCGTGGCGTACTAAATCGCTGCGCAGCGAACCGTAAACCCGCGTGCCCAGACCGGAATAGAAAAAGGTTAAAGGAATGCCCTGATAGGTGTACACCCGATCTTCCGGCAAATTACCAAAGACCAACTGGGGCGGATCGGTGTAATATTCCGTTTTGTGTCGATTGTAAAAGTCTTTGATTTTCCGCAACTGAGTTTTGCGAAAACCCACGCCCATAGCTTCGATAACCGGCCGTTGGATCACTTTGCCGTTTTTGAGCCGAACGGTTAAATCGTGTCCGTGAAAGCTGCTAAACAAACGAAAACGTTGGCCGAAGCGCAGCCCGCTGTTGCGCCAAACGCTATCCTGATACATGTGGTAAACCTGCTCGGCTTTGCGATTCCAGACGCGTTCGCGGAAAACCCCGCCGCCCTTTTTGGGCAACTTCATCAAGGGACGATTCATATCGAACCAAATGCCACGATACGAAAGGCGCGCTCCGTAGCCTGCCGTGGCGGGAATCCCAAACTGTTGGCTGACTATTTTCACGATATCGCCGGTTTTCATGTCGCAGTCGCCGTGGGGCGCGCCCAAAGCGATCTTTTGCCAGTTCTCTTTCTGACCGTGGTAATTTTCCACCCAAGTCCGAATGGGACGGGGCGTTAAGTGCGTTTCTCCGGAGCGAAGAGCCCTGATACGGATGGGATAGGTCTGCCCACGCGTTAGTCCTAACGAATCGGCAAAGTTTTTGTGCAGAGCAAAAATATTCCCCTCGCGCCAGATATCGTAAATACGAACCTGCAAAGCGCGTCTCTGATAGGTCACCTGCACCGGATCGCCCTCGTTGATGTGTAATTTTCGGATGACGTGTTTGGGCACGAACACGGCAGGATCCAACTGTCTGGTAGCTACCGGCGCTTTCACCAGTTGCGCACGGAACGTTACCTGTTGTTGCATCTGGCAGCCTTGCATTAAGGCAAAGGCCAATAACGGGGCCGCAATTCTGTTAATGATGCGTAAAAATCTCATTGTGCTTTTCACTTTCCTGTAAGGCAAACATTTTCATAAAATCCTTTACGGAATGGTACATGGGTAAAATATCCCGAACGTACAAATGTTCGTTGGGGCCGTGATGATCTTCTCCGGCCATTTTAACAATAATGATTGGAATGCCCTTATTGGTAAAAAAACGCGCATCGGACGAGCCGTTCTCGGCGCGAATTTCGATGGGACGTCCGAAATGCTTTTGCATAAGATCGCGCATGGCAATCACATGCGGATCGTTTTGCGGCAGGAAGACCCGCTCGCTGGCCGAAATTTTTTCCAATTGGGCAAAGCGCACGACTTTTCGGATACGCTGAAACATCTCATCCGCGGGCACATCTTCGGTAAAATAGATATTGATCTTCATTTCGGCATAATGGGGCGCAAAGGATGGTTCATTCTCTACCCTGATGTCGTACGAAGAATAGGTGGTGTACCAGTTATTGTCTTCCGTGGCTAATTTTTGTTCTTCGAACAAATGCATGATGCGCCGATAGTCGCGAACCAACAAGTCAAAGGCATTTTGGCCGTCCCAGGGATAGGGATGTCGCCCCGAAGCACTGTGCGTTGAAAGTTTAATTTTGAGAATCCCTTTTTCGGCGTGAATAACCGCATAATTGTATCCACCGTCGCCATTAATCAAAATGCGGGGTAAGAATCCCATCTCCGCTAATTTGGCAGCGCCATTGGCTCCACCGATTTCTTCGTCGAAGGTGAGCATTAAGCCGGCATCAAGGTCCGTGCCTGCCATAGACAAATCGCGCAGGATGTGCATAGCCACCGCATCGAAGCCCTTCATGTCCACCGAGCCGCGCCCGTAAAGTTTGCCCTCCTGCAGGCGGGGGACAAACTGTTCGTCTTTGCCCTGCACCACGTCAAGATGGCCCTGTAAAAAGAAATGCGGCGTTCGGGTTTTATTTTGTGTAATGACCAAAGCGGGAAAACGGTTGAAGTGAAACTGTTCGATGTGCAGATCACTCCCATTGAAAAAATCGTACACGTATTTTACCGTTTTCTCGAACACGTCGAATTGTCCTTCCACCGTACGAAAGCGGATTAAATCGTTTATGGTTTCCAAAATTCCATTTAGTTTAGGATCGTCAACGAATTGCATTGAGATGCTCCTTAAAAAACTGTAGAACCCGATTCCTTTCATTGATCGAGGCGAATTTGTATTTGAATTCCTGTACTTCGTTCAGGAAATGTTCCAGAATACGTTCATGGGTTTGGCGGAAAAAGACCGAGCCCAAGTCGAAGAGGATCACTTCACGGTTGATGATTTCGTAGTTAACCAGGAAAAACTGGCGCGGAATTAAAATGACTTCAAAATTCAAAGGTTCGGTTTCCAGACGATGAATGACCCCTTCAATACATTCGATAATCAATTCTTTGTCCAGTAAATTAAACGGCTCTCTTTGATGCATGAAGTCAATGACTTCACTTTCCACCACAATTTCCAGACGCCGCTTTTCTTTATTTTTAATCACTTCCTGGCGTTTGCGGAAGGCTTGAATGGCATGTTCCAGCTTTTCGTCGGGAAAGCGGTAAATATTTTTGAGAAACTGACGACGCAGGGCTTCCGATTGATTGGCAATACTCAAATTACGCGAAACCGAGATACGTTCTCCCCCATTGGGCCCAAACCAAACATCTTCGAAATGGGCATAGCTCAAACTTTCTTCATATTTCTGGGGATAAATCGGGAAGGTATTTACCTCCATATCGAGTAAAGCATCGATGCTGATGTGCAAGGTTTTGCAAATTTTTTCCAGTTTTTCCACACTGGCCTGATGATGCCCGTTGAGAATTGAATACAGGGTTTGTTGCTCAATACCTGTTTCTTTGGAAAGATCTTTCACCGAAATGCCAAAGGCATTCATGGTGTCTTTGATTTTCTTGCCGATTTTGTTCTCTTTTTTCACCGTTGCCATAGCGTTTCATCCATGTTTTTGATTTGGTTTAATAGATCCTGGGTTTCTTGCCAAAAAGGAAGGCTTTCCCGCAAGCTGTTTCTTGCTTCGTCAAAGTATCCGTCGGTTGCCGCCGAAAGTGCGCGGTTGAATAGCCGCTCGGCCCGTGCAAAAGGCAAAATAACGGAAACAAATTTTTTCATACCGAGTGTTTCCACCAAGGCAGGATGAATTTGCGCCATTTTGGTGGTTAATTGCTCGGTTTGATCTTCCAATGTGTCAATGGTTTGCTTTTGCCATTGGTCGATGTTCAGAAAACGCTGCACCAGATCAAACGTGCCGCTCACCAACTGTTCAAAAGCCCGAAGCGGATTTTCGTTTTCTCCGGACTGTTGGCGTTTTTCTCTATTGGACTTACGCAATCCCCAGATCGCGACGATCATCCCTGCCACCGAAACCGTAAAACCTTCCCACAGCGGTGGAATGTGGGCGGCAAAAACCGAAGCCGCAATCACGGAAAGCATTAATAGCAGTATAAATAATCCACGCATCATGAGGCTAAAACTCCCGTAACAGTTAACATGGCAAAAGTGATAATGAGAAGGGCTTCGCCCACGATTAAGCCCGCAGCAAAAGGCACGCCCCATTTTTCGGCCCATTCTTTGCCCATGCGTCTGGCCACAAGCAAATAAAGAATGCTGCCCAGACCGTAAGGTAAAATGTATTTAATGGAAAGATACATGGCGATGCCCATAATAACGCCAAGTCCGGGAATACCGGTAAACGATAGCAAGGCACCGATAATGCCTCCGGCCAAATATTTTTGGGCAGGCACATTGCCTTTTACCACGCTGTCAATCGTTGCCCCCAACGCCACGGCCTGAGGCGCTTCGATATCGGTTCCCGGACCAAAGCCGGGTAGCGAATGACCGGTTACCGGATCAACGCCGCCGCTGTTCCAGATGAGTAGCATCACGCTAATGGAAACGATGGGACCCAACCCGGCCACCAGCAACTGCGCTGCCTGTTGTTTGTAAGGACGACTACCGACCAGATAACCGGTTTTCAAATCTTGCATCATATCGGCGCATTCGGCGATGGCCACCGAGATGGCCGCGCCGATCAACACGGCGGTTACGATTTCGTCGGGCGGTAAAAACATCATTAAAATGGCCACGGCCAAAAGCGACATGCCGCTAATGGGCGTCCAGTCCGTCATGCCGGTGGCCTGCGAAACGATGATCCCGGCAAACCACAGCCAGAGCGTTCCGACCAATGAAACGACAAAGGCCAGACCCAGCCCGATATTTGACGAAAAATAGGCTGCCAGAAAAAAGATGACAAAAGCCAGCACAATCACCGTGTACAATATTTTAATGGAAAGTTCGTCGTCGCTGGTGCCTTTGATCTTTTTCATGCTAAAGCTTTTGAGCGTGGCTTTAATAGCGGGC
>Ga0256842_1003433_pt1 | contig 10541 bp, 9 predicted proteins | sample 4559240metaG_FD_185973 | JGI IMG/M metagenome (GOLD analysis project Ga0256842, IMG submission 185973) | Hydrothermal vent microbial communities from Guaymas Basin, Mexico - 4559-240 | ecosystem: Environmental > Aquatic > Marine > Hydrothermal vents | place: Mexico: Guaymas Basin | collected...
AGTCTCGTTTCTGTTGCACTTTCCCTCGTATTACTACGGCCATTCGTTAAATGGAACACTCTCTTACGGCAGCTCGGACTTTCCTCTTGAGTTATCCTCAAGTCACTATCTCCTATACCTGTATGCAATTATACACTATTCTTTATTTAACAAAATATCTGTAAAATATAGTATATGAACAACTGTTCATTTATAATTAATATTATATTAACGACTGTTCATGTATAATATGAATTAAATTAACAAATGTTCACACCAAAAACAGGGAGTTTATATGGATGCAACAAAGGAAACACACAAAGGCAAAGATACAAAAAAACGGATATTAAAGGTAGCAACTACCCTCTTTTCACAGTTAGGATATAGAGGTGCAAGTGTGCGCAAGATAGCTAAAGAGGTAGGTATTCGAGAGAGTGCTTTATATAATCATTTTACAAATAAAGAGGCAATATTTTTAGAAGTTGCTAAAGAGATTTTTTCTTCACCCTTCTCTCTTTCAACTGATGAGATCAAAGAGTTGGCACTTAGAGGTAAACCATTTTTACAAAAATTTACAATGCAATACAAGATGCTTACTTTTGATAAGAGCAATGAAAATATGTTTAGACTACTCATGATAGAGCTTATGCAAAATAAAGAGCTTAGAGAGCAGTTTATGAGTGAATTTCACAATAAAAACATCAAAATCCTCTCTGAAGGTTTTTTTATTATGATGCAAAATAATCTGATTCGTTCAGGTGATCCGATGATAGCAGCATATGAATTTCTCAGTACTCTTTTTTATATACGACTGCAAGTCACCCTGCTCCGATTTGATGCACAATCAACAAATGCTTTTGCTACACAGTTTGAGAAACATGTAGATTTTTTCTGGGAAAGTATAAAAGTATAGAGGGTTTATTAATATTAATAAATATTAGATACTAATTAATATTAATTTTTGATATAAAAAAAGCAACCCTCTTTCAAGGATTGCTTTAAAACTTTAGATGAAATAGATTATTTACCCATTGCCTCTAAAGCATATTTTTTACCAAGTTCATATGCAAGTTTATTCGCTGCATGTACTTTTGGTGGAACTTTTGAGAGCATAGTATCAATCAAAGATTGTTCTGAAAGTACTTCTGTCATTGTATTTGCAATTGCCAAAGCAACAACAGATTGAGTAATTACATTCCCAACCTCTTCTTTTGCAATTGTAATAATTGGAATTTCATAGATTTTCCACTTTTTTCTATCTTCATCTGTTGGATGAACAAGGTTTGGATCAACTACAATAATTCCACCTGGTTTTACACCATTTTTAAATTGTTGATATGAAACATCTGCAACTGAAAGCATAAAATCAATCTCACCTTCATTTGCATATGGATAACGAATCTCTTCATCGTCTAGTGTAATGTCAACTACTGTTGCGCCACCACGAACTTGAGAAGTATATGTAGCAGTTTTTAAACCATAACCACCATCTTTAATCTTACAAGCAGCCATAATCTCACCGGCAAGGAGAACACCCTGTCCACCAACACCAGTAAATCTTAAAGTATGTCTCATTTATAACTCCTTATATTTTTTTCTCAAAGTCAGCTTGAGTAATTTTACTACGCTCACCTTGTGCAGCTTTCTGAATTTCAGCATACATTTCACAATACTCTTCTTGATTCGCCTCTTTTAGCACACCAGTCGGTAGAAGATTTTCTTTTTCAATTCCATCTTCAAGTGCTTCCCATTTTTTCAATGGCATAGTAATACTGTCAATCCAATCAAGATTTTCCATTGCATTTGCCATTTTGTTCTTACGACCAAGGTTAATATGACAGTTTGAAAGAACTTCAATAAAAGAGAAACCTTTATGAGAGAAACCTTTTACCAAGATTTTTTCTAATTTCTTAGGATCAATCATAGCCTCGCGCGCAACAAAAGAAGCACCTGCTCCAATTGCTAAGTTACAAGCATTAAATGTTGGATCAATGTTACCATTCTTTTGAGAAACAGTCCAAAATCCACGAGGAGTCGTTGGAGATGTCTGAGAGTTAGTAAGACCATAAATAAAGTTGTTAATTAAAATAAAATTCAGATTAATATTTCTTCTACAACCATGTATTGTATGATTACCACCGATAGCAAGACCATCACCATCACCTGCAACAACAATTACATTAACATCTGGTCTAGCAAGCTTAATACCTGTTGCATAAGCAACTGTACGACCATGAGTTGTATGAACAGTGTTACAGTCGATATATGAAGAAAAACGTCCTGAACATCCTATTCCAGATACAACACAAACTTCTTTGTCCATATCCCAACCCATTTTTTCAATAGCACGAATAGTTGCTTTTAAAATAACACCGTCACCACAACCCCAACACCATAGTGTTGGCATTTTATTTACACGTAAATATTTATCATAATTAAATGCCATTAAATCATCTCCTTAACTTTTGCTACCATTTCAGCTGGTGCGATAGGACGACCATTTGCTTTGAGTAGTGTTTCAAAATCATTACGTTTAATAACGCGCTCAATCTCTTTAGAGTATTGCCCCATATTAAGTTCAGTTACCATGATTCTGTTTCCAAATTTTTTCCCAATTTCTTCTAGTCTTTTTGCTGGACTAGGCCATAACATAATTGGTCTAAAAAGTCCTGCTTTAATACCTTCACTTCTTAGTTTCTTAACAGCTTCATACGCACCTAAAGCGATAGAACCATAGGCAATAATACAGATGTCTGCATCATCTAAATCAACTTCTTCATAATCTGGTAAATCATCAAGTCCATCATTTTCTGCATGAACAGTATTTATCTTACCAACAAGTCTTTCTATATTAAATTCACATTGCTCTGCATCTTCCGTTGGGAAACCTTCAGCACCATGATGAAGACCAGTAATGTGGTATTTATACCCTTCAAACATTGGGTTAAGCACAGCAGGTTTATTCATAGGAACATCATATGGCTTATAGTCAGCTGGATCACCTTCAAATTTTTCACGATTTACAATAGCAGCTTCAATCTCTTCCATATCAGGAAGAATAGCTTTTCCATGCATATGACCAATAGTTTCATCTAAAAGCATAAATACAGGAGTCATGTACTTTTCAGCTAAATTAAATGCACGAACTGTTTGAGTATAACACTCTTCAAGTGAACCGGCACATAATGTAATTGATGCATAATCACCATGAGTTGGATATTGTGCTTGACCGATATCAGCTTGTGAAACACGAGTTGGAAGTCCAGTTGATGGTCCCCCACGCATAACATTTATGATTACTAATGGAATTTCAGCGATAAAACTAAGCCCTATCTGTTCAGCTTTGAGTGAAATACCAGGACCTGAAGTTGCAGTAAAAGATTTCGTCCCAGTCATAGATGCACCGAGTGCTGATGAAATACCAGCGATTTCATCTTCCATTTGAATTGCTGTTCCACCAACTTTTGGTAAAAGATCAGATGATACATGCATTACTTCTGATGATGGTGTCAGTGGATATCCACCAAAAAATCTGGCACCCGCATCAATTGCTGCTTTTGCTGCGAGTTCATTACCAGTTGAAATTACTTCTCTTGCCATTATTTAGCTCCTTCTTGTTTTAGAGACATATAGTTGTTTGCAACGATAGCCTCTTGTCTTTTCTTCGCTTCGTCAGTAAGTTTTGCAAAGCTTTTTCCTGCAGCTTTAAGCTCTTTTCTATCTGCTACATAGATAGCAAAATCTGGACATGAAAGCTCACACTCCATACATCCAATACAAGAGTCTGGATAATCAATAGAGATCATTGCCCCTAATGTTGATGTTGGTTCATAGACCATACCAAGTACACCTGAAGGACATACTGATACACAGATATCACATGCTTTACAGTTACTTGTGTTTACCCATACAGGTTGATCACCTGGGTTTTCAGTTTTAAAAGTTCCCATTTATTCTCCTATTTTTAAGATACAAACTAATAGTTTGTATATTACTCTTTTTTATATTTAAAAAGAGTAGCTTAGTTTTTATAATTCTATTCTAAAATGTGTTGCAAACGCCTCAGAAAAAACTAAAATGTTACTTTCTGAGGCTCACACAAACGAAAAGAGAACTACTTTTTCGCCAGAACTTCTGCTACAGCTTTACCAATTTCTGCAGGAGAAACAACAACTTTAACACCTGCTGCTTCTAATGCTGCCATTTTTTCAGCTGCAGTACCGGCACTTCCACTGATGATAGCACCTGCGTGACCCATACGTTTACCTTTCGGTGCAGTTTGACCTGCGATAAAAGCAACAACAGGTTTAGTGATTTGTTCTTTAATAAGTTTTGCCGCTTGAATTTCAAGATCTCCACCAATTTCACCAATCATAACGATTGCTTCAGTCTCTGGATCTGCTTCAAACATTGGTAAAAGTTGCTTATAAGAAAGACCAATAATTGGATCTCCACCGATACCAACAGCAGTAGTGATACCAAAACCTTCTTTTACAACTTGGTTAGCACCTTCATATGTAAGTGTACCAGACTTAGAAATAAGTCCGACATTTCCTTTTTTGAAGATCATACCCGGCATAATTCCAATTTTACACTCATCAGCAGTAATAATACCAGGACAGTTTGGTCCGATTGTCTTCATACTATGTTTTGTAGCATATTGCTTAGCAAACATCATATCACGAACCGGAGCACCTTCTGTAATAATAACAGCAAGTTCAATACCTGCATCAGCAGCTTCCATTACAGCATCTGCAACAAAAGCAGGCGGAACAAAAATCATAGAAACTGTTGCACCTGTATTTGCTACTGCTTCTTTTACAGTATTAAAAACCGGACGACCTAGATGTTCTTGACCACCTTTGTTTGGTGTAACACCACCAACAATGTTTGTACCATAATCAATACACTGCTCAGCATGAAAGCTACCCTCTTTACCTGTAAAACCTTGAACGATTACTTTCGTATCTTTATTTACTAAAATAGACATCTCTTATAACTCTCCTTTCGCTGCAGCTACTGCTTTTGCAGCACCGTCTGCTAAATCTTCTGCTGCAATTACATTTGAAATATTTGCATTTTTAAGAATCTCTGCTGCCTCTGGTGCATTTGTACCATCAAGACGAACAATTACAGGAACATGAACATCTACAAGTTTTGTAGCTTCTAAGATCCCGTTTGCAATACGATCACAACGAACGATTCCACCAAAGATGTTAACAAAAATAGCTTTTACATTAGGATTTTTAAGAATAATCTCAAAACCTTTTGCAACTGTCTCTGCATTTGCACTTCCACCAACATCTAGGAAGTTTGCAGGTGTTCCACCCATATAGTTAATTGTATCCATAGTACCCATTGCAAGACCGGCACCATTTACCATACAACCGATTTCACCATCAAGTGCAATGTATGAAAGACCATACTGACTTGCTTCACGCTCATCTGGATCCTCTTCACTTAAATCTCTCATTGCTTCAATATCTGGATGACGTCCAAGCGCTGAATCATCAAATCCCATTTTACCATCAAGTGCGATAAATTCACCCTCACCTGTTCTAATAAGTGGATTGATCTCAATCATCTCTGCATCATTTTCCATATAGAGTGTATAGAGTTTTTTAGCAAAGTTAATCATATTTTTTTGTTGTACTTTATCTGTAATTCCAAGACCAAATACTAACTCACGACCATGAAAGCCTTGAAAACCAATAGAAGGATCTACGGCGACCTTGATGATTTTCTCAGGAGTTTTTTCTGCTACAGTCTCAATATCCATACCACCTTCAGTAGAAGCCATAATAATTGGCATCTCAGCAGCACGATCTAAAACAACTGAAAGATAAAGCTCATCTTGAATGTCAGCACCATCTTCAATATAAACTTTTTGAACAAGTTTACCCTCTGGCCCTGTTTGGTGTGTTACTAATGTCATTCCAAGAATTTCATCAGCAAGCTCTTTTACTTCATCTAAAGATTTAGCAAGTTTAACACCGCCACCAAGTCCACGACCACCTGCGTGAATCTGTGCTTTAACAACCCAAACAGGTCCACCTAACTCTTTTGCAGCTTCTACAGCTTCTTCAACTGAATTAGCTATTTTACCTTTTGGTGTTGGTACACCATATTTAGCAAAAATCTGTTTTGCCTGATATTCATGTATATTCATCTATTCTCCTTGTCTTAAGTTGGGTTATTACGCCTTAGGCGCTATCATATCTTCTGGTTTAACATACTCATCAAACTGTTCAGCAGTTAAAAGACCAAGCTCAATAGCTGTCTCTTTAAGTGTTGAGTTGTTTGCGTGCGCTGTTTTTGCAATTTTTGCAGCATTTTCATAACCGATATATGGATTTAATGCAGTTACTAACATAAGTGAATTATGTAAAAAATGATCTATTTTTTCACGTACCGGCTCAATCCCTACAGCTGCATTGTCATTAAATGAAACGATAGAATCACTTAAAAGTCTTACTGATTGTAAAAAATTATAAGCAATAACCGGTTTGAATACATTTAATTCAAAATTACCTTGTGAGGCTGCAATACCGATTGTTGTATCATTACCCATAACTTGACATGCAACCATTGTTACTGCTTCAGATTGTGTAGGATTGACTTTTCCCGGCATAATTGAAGAACCTGGCTCATTTGCAGGAATTTCAATCTCCCCTATTCCACAACGAGGACCTGAGGCCAACCATCTTACATCATTGGCAATTTTCATCATATCTGCAGCAAGTGCTTTAAGCGCACCATGTGCAAAAACAAGTGCATCATGGGAAGTAAGTGCATGAAATTTATTTGGTGCAGTAATAAAATCGTGTCCGGTAAGTTCACTGAGTTTTTTAGCAACTCTTTCGCCTAATTCTGGGTGCGCATTCAAACCTGTTCCAACAGCAGTACCACCAAGAGCAAGCTCACGCACAGCCTCTAGTGAATCTTTCGCCATCTTTTCAGATTTGTTTAACATCTCTACCCAACCAGAGATCTCTTGACCAAGCGTAAGTGGTGTAGCATCCTGAAGGTGTGTACGACCGATTTTTACAATATCTGCAAACTCTTCACTTTTTGCTTGAAGCGTAGCTTTTAGTTTTGCAATTGCAGGTAAAAGCTGCTCTTCAACAGCAATAACAGCTGCAACATGAAGTGCAGTTGGATAAGTGTCATTTGAAGATTGAGATTTATTTACATCATCATTCGGGTGAACAAGTTTTTCTTTTCTAAAATCACCACCAAGAATTTCAGTAGCACGATTTGCAAGAACTTCATTATTGTTCATATTTGACTGAGTACCTGAACCTGTTTGCCAAACAACAAGTGGATAGTTCCCATCAAGTTTTCCAGCAAGCATATCATCAGCAGCCTGAGCAATAGCATCTGCCTTTTTAGCGTCAAGTTTGCCAAGATCTTTATTAACAAGTGCAACTGCTTTTTTAAGGTAAGAAAATGCTCTTGTAATTTCATAAGGCATTTTTTCTTCACCAATTTTGAAATTTTGGATACTTCTTTGCGTTTGTGCCGCCCAGTAAGCATCAAGAGGAACTTCAATCTCTCCCATTGTATCTTTTTCTATACGTGTCTTCATCAATTACTTCCCTTCAAAAAAATTATTTTTATTTAATGTATCTATCAATGTTTGTACAGATGCACATGATTGTGCGAACATTGCTTTTTCTTTTTCATCGAGTGTTACTTCGATGATCTTCTCTGCTCCTTTAGCTCCAAGCATAACCGGAACACCAGAAACCACATCACTATAAGCATATTCACCTTCTAAACAAACCGCACAAGGATGAATCTGTTTTGTATCTTTTAAAATCGCATCAACCATAATAGCTGTTGATTTTGCCGGTGCATAGTAAGCTGAACCAGTTTTAAGATAACCAACAATTTCTGCTCCACCATGACGTGTTCTATCGACAATTTCATCGATTTCATCTTGTGTAAGAACATCAGTAAGAGGAACACCTGCTACTGTTGAATAACGAGGAAGCGGTACCATATCATCACCATGACCACCCATAACAGATGCACGAATCTGACCACCACCATATCCAAGTTTTTCCTGAATAAATGCTGCCATACGTGAACTGTCTAAGATACCGGCCATACCAATAACACGACTTCTGTCAAATCCACTCTCTTTAAGAGCAACATAAGTCATAGCATCAAGTGGATTTGAAACCATAATAATAATAGCATTTGGAGAGTATTTTGCAATACCTTTAATAACCTCTTTCGTAATCTTTGCATTAATCATTAAAAGATCATCACGACTCATACCCGGTAGTCTTGGACTTCCTGCAGTAACTACAACAACATCACAATCAACAAGATCACTCATCTCCTCTGCCACACTTACAACAGTATGACTTCTAACCGCTGATGCAGCCTGACTCATATCGAGGGCTTTACCTTTTGCTACATCTATTTTATTATCACGAAGAATAATTTCATGACAAGATCCGAGCATTGCAAGAGAGTAAGCTACTGTTGCACCAACATTACCAGCACCTACTATCCCTACTCTTTTTCCTTGACTCATACACACTCCTTCATATTAAATACTATGATACCTATTTAGATACACTTAAACAGTATGTGCGAACACATAACACTTAAGTATACTAAGGTATCATTTTAAGGTGAGATTTTTTTCACCTTTTATATAATTTACTATATAGTAATTTATATAAAAAGTGAAAAACCATGTACCATAAAGGCACATAGTTTTCTCATTAACTATATAGCGTCAATGATTGCATTCAGTGTTGCAGATGGACGCATCGCTTGTTTTGCTTTTGCATCATCTGGATGGAAATATCCACCGATATCCTGAGGTTTCCCTTCAGCTGCAGCTAATTCCGAAAGAATTTTTTCTTCATTTTTTATTAGCTCTTCAGCTACTGGTGTAAACTTCTCAGCAAGTGCACTGTCTGCAGTTTGTGTACTCAGTGCTTCTGCCCAATAACGTGCTACCCAGTAATGAGATGCTTTATTGTCTGGCTCACCACATTTTCTTGAAGGTGCTTTATCATTATCTAAGTAACCTTCATTTGCTTTATCAAGACCCTCAGTCAGTGCACCAATTTTAGAATCTTCAGATTTTTGATACATCATTCTAAGTGACTCAGCAAGTGCTAAGAACTCACCAAGTGAATCCCATCTAAGGTGACCACACTCTAAGAATTGATCAACATGCTTTGGAGCAGATCCACCAGCACCTGTTTCAAAAAGACCACCACCAGCTAACAATGGAACAATAGAGAGCATTTTTGCAGATGTTCCAAGCTCTAAAATTGGATACATATCAGTTAAATAATCACGAAGAACATTACCAGTTACAGAAATAGTATCTTTACCGGCTCTTACTCTTTCGTTTGTATATCTTGTAGCAGATGCAACATCCATCATTTTGATATCTAGTCCAGTTGTATCATGATCATTAAGATATTTATTTACTTTTTTGATCATCTCTGTATCATGTGCTCTCTCTTCATCTAGCCAAAATACTGCAGGAAGACCTGTAAGTCTCGCACGCTCAACGGCTAAACGAACCCAGTCTTTGATTGGGATGTCTTTTGCACGACTCATTCTCCAGATATCACCTTTTTCACACTCAAAACTCATAAGTTCTGTTCCATCTTCAGCAGTAACTGTTACTGTACCCGCTTCTGCAAGTTCAAAAGTTGTTGGGTGAGAACCGTACTCTTCAGCTTTTTGTGCCATAAGACCAACATTAGAAACATTTCCCATAGTTGTAACATCATATTGACCATTTTTAACACAATCATCTATCATCTCTTTATAGAAAAATGCATAACTTCTATCTGGTATAACAGAAACACACTCTACAGCATCACCATTTCTGTCCCACTGTTTACCACCTTCACGTACAACTACCGGCATAGAAGCATCAATAATTACATCATTAGAAGCGTTAAAGTTTGTTTGACCTTTGTCTGAATCAACCATAGCAATTTTTGGTGCATCAGCATCAACAACTGCTTGAAATGCTGCTTTAATTTCAGCTTCTTGAGCATGACCGGCAATTTTTTTCTCTAAATCACTCATACCAAGTTTAGGATTAACACCTAACTCAGCAAAAAGATCTGCATATTTGTTAAATACTTCTTGAAAAAATACTTCAAAAGCATGACCAAACATAATAGGATCAGAAATTTTCATCATAGTAGCTTTAAGGTGAATAGACCATAAAACATCATTTGCTTTTGCATCATCAATTGATTTTTGGATAAATGCACGAAGCGCTTTTACAGACATAAATGTACCGTCTAAAACCTCACCATCAAGTGCATCAATTGTAGTCAGTTCATTACCATTTAAAGCGATAGTAACTTTTTGCCCTTTTTCCATAGTGACTGATTTTTCATTAGCATAAAAATCACCACCATCCATATGTGCTACATATGCTTTTGAATTTTCAGCAAAAGGCTTAAGTCTGTGTGGATGTTGTTGTGCATACTTCTTAACAGCAGCTGCAGCACGTCTATCTGAGTTACCTTCACGAAGAACAGGGTTAACTGCAGAACCAAGAC
>Ga0256842_1003434_pt1 | contig 10540 bp, 7 predicted proteins | sample 4559240metaG_FD_185973 | JGI IMG/M metagenome (GOLD analysis project Ga0256842, IMG submission 185973) | Hydrothermal vent microbial communities from Guaymas Basin, Mexico - 4559-240 | ecosystem: Environmental > Aquatic > Marine > Hydrothermal vents | place: Mexico: Guaymas Basin | collected...
TCTATAAAACAATGACCGTAAAGGTATACAATTTTGTTTTTGGTATCGGTTTCTATTTTGTCAGCCTTTATCGTAAGTTGATCTGCTTTAACGGTTATTGCAAATAATAGCAAACCGAAAATAAGGCTAATAATCTTTTTTCTTTTTGTTAAACTTTCTGGCATCAAACCTCTCACCTTTTACTGAATAGATAATTAAAAACTTGGTTTGTTCAACTCCTATTGTTACCCCTTCAAACCTTAACATCGCATTTTTCACTTTTTCCCTGAAATTTCTCATAATTAGGTATCTTACTGTTCTTGTCCCCGGTTTAATAGGGTTGGCGAAGTCAAGAATATATTTGGAAAGCACTTTGTTTATTAGTTCCTGCGGGTACTTTTGTGCTAAAGCCCTGTACATGTCGTTGTAGAGAAGAGGCTTTCTGTACTCTTTTTTGTTTGATACAAGCGAAACAAAGTTTGGGTCAATGTAAACCTTTTTCCCTGAATTGTTTGTGATTTTGATTTTAAAGTATATGAAAAAAACATTGGGTTTGACTTTAAAAACATCAAATTCTTTTGCAAAAGGCACTTCTTCTACCTGCTCTACCGAGATTGTTAACCCCATTGAGGAGATTACGGCTTTTTTGTTTTTTATGTATAGGTTTGGTTTAGGCAGGGGATAAAATTCATACTTGTACCTGTATTCTTTTGCAAAAATTGTTGTTGTTAATATGAATATAAAAAGAAAAGCCGTCTTTTTCACTGTGCCATCTCTTGCGATTTTTTAGTAATTATATTGTTTATGTCTTCATCTTTTCCTATCACCGTAAGGATATGGTTGTGCTGAATCTTTGTGTCTCCGTAGGGAAGGATTATTATTTCGTCCGGGTTGTGTTTGTCTTTAAGGGCTATAACATAAATCTTGTATCTATTTCTTAAATCAAGTTCTATCAATGTTTTTCCTATAAATTCGTTTAAAGGCTCAATGTCTTTTATGGAGTATTCTTCGGTTAAAGTCAGCAAATCGGCCATATTTCTTTCAATCAGGTTTCTGGCTGTTTTTTCAGCCATGTCCCTTTCGGGGAAAACTACTTCATGAGCACCGATTGCTTTTAATATGGATGCGTGGTCGTCACTGATTGCTTTGACTATTATTCTTTTAATCCCAAGGTTTGTTAAGTGCAATGTACACAGTATGCTCGGCTCAATTTGCTCTCCCAGGCTTACCACGCAAGCGTCAACATCTTTCGGTATAAGGGTTTCAAGAACCTCTTTGTCTTTTGCGTCGGCAACGTATGCATGCGCCACGTTGTCCGCTATTTTGTTTACCTTTTCCTGATCATTGTCTATTGCGATTACATGTCCTCCGTGTTTTGAGAGGGATATGGCAAGGTGTTCCCCGAATTGTCCCAATCCTATAACGCATACGGTTTTCATTTTTATTCTCCTTAACCTATCATAATTTTTTGTTCGGGATAATCAATCTTTTTCTTTTTTCTTCTTCCGAACAGCAATGAAGTTACTATTGCAAGAGGCCCCACTCTCCCGAAAAACATATCAACTATTATAACAAGTTTTCCAACCTTGCTTAAGCTTGAGGTAATGCCTGTGGAAAGCCCTACCGTTCCGAATGCGGAAACAACCTCGAAAAGCAGGTTTCTGAATCCTTCCTGATAGTTTGTGATTATGTGTTTTTCAGTGTACAAAAGTATTGTAAAGGATATTATCACGGTAAAGAATGCCAGTGTTATAACAGATTTTATTTTGTCTTTTGTCTCCTGGGTAAGCTTTCTTTCAAACATCCTCTTTCTATACTTTCCGAAAAACCAGTCTTTTACCAGTATCAGGTATCCTGAAAAGGTTGTTGTTTTGATTCCTCCTGCGCATGAGCCCGGAGAGCCTCCTACAAACATAAGCATTGTCATAATAAAAAGAGAGGATGATGGAAGTTTTGATATGTCAACAGAGTTAAACCCTGCCGTTCTTGTGGTTACAGATTGAAACAGGCTGTCTAAAAGGGTTAGAGACGGCTTTCCGAGCTTAATAAGAATCGCTCCCCCGATAATCAAAGATATTGAGGTTGATAAAACAAGCTTTGTATGAAAGCTTGCCTGTTTCTGTCTCCCTTTCACAAGCTCTTTTAATTCAAATAGTACCGGGTATCCGAGCCCTCCGAATACTATTAAAAACATTATTGTGGTTAAGGTTATCCACGATTGTCTGAATTGAATAAGGCTGTCCTGATAAATTGAGAATCCTGCATTGCAGTAAGCTGAAATAGAGTGAAATATTGCGGAATATACGGCTTTCCCTGTGGGGTAAATCGGTTTTAATCTGAAAAAAAGGATAATTGCCCCTATTGCCTCTATTGTGAAGGTGGCTGTTACAATAAATTTCAACAAGTCTTCAATTGAAAGGTGTTCAATATCTCCTCCAAATGTATCCTGTATTGTGTAGTGTGTTTGAATTGAGTAAGCCTTTTTGCTTAGCCAGACAAAAATTGCGGTAAAAGTCATTATACCCAAACCGCCTAATTGAATAAGAATAAGTATTACTATCTGTCCGAAAAGTGAAAAGAATGTTCCTGTGTCCACAACAATTAGCCCTGTTACGCATGTTGCCGATGTGGCGGTAAACAATGCGTCCAGAAAGTCCAATCCTTCTCCCCTCGTTGATACTGGTAAAGATAATAGTACGGCACCTGTGAATATTACGACGGCAAAAGATATAATTAAAGCAGATTCAGGCTTGGTTACCCAGAGCCTGTATTTTAATAAAAATTCTTTTATCATGGCGGATTCATTATAACATATGGGTGTTGTTTTTTTTTCTTAATGGTTGTTTGAAAAACAATCAATTTTATGTTTTAATAATGAATGAGAGTTCATTCATTATAAGGCTGGTAAATATGAAGTTGAAAAAAGAAGAGAAAAAAAGAAAGATAATTAACGCAGCAATAAAGATTTTTGCAAGAAACGGGTATTTTAATTCCCGAGTTTCCGAGATAGCAAAGGAAGCCGGTGTGGCAGACGGGACTATATACATTTACTTCTCAAGTAAAGAAGAGCTTCTCTCTGCTATCTTTGATGAGGCTTTGCTGGTTTTTGTAGAAGAATCCAGAAAGACACTTGAAGGGATAACCGATCCCATAGAAAAGCTTAAAAAAATAGTTTGCCTTCACTTAAAACATTTAGGCTCAAACAGAGACCTTGCAATGGTTTTCCAGATTGAGTTCAGGCACAATATAGTGTTTATGGAAAGGCTCAGTAAAACAAAACTTGCCGATTACTTTAAGATTATCGAGGGAGTTATTCTGGAAGGCCAGGAAAAGGGATTGTTTAAGGAGCTTAACCCCCGATTTTGTGCAAAAGTTCTTTTTGGAATTATTGATGAAATGGTAACCTCCTGGTTGATTGCCAACAAAAATTATCAGCTTGAGAAAGACGCTGAAATTTTAGTTAATACCTTTGTTTACGGTATTGCAAAAAAATAAGATTGTAGTAAAATAAAATCAACTTTACAAAACTTATCGGGGGGGATAATGGAAATTAAAACTATCTGTCATTTGTTTTTTGACCTTGTGGATAATTACCCGGAACATATCATTTTCAAGTACAAAAAAGACGGGGTTTATGTCGGATTAAAAGCCGGAGAGGTAAAAGAGACAGTTGAAAATCTGGCAAACGGGTTAATGGCGCTCGGTACAAAACCTGATTCAAAGATTGCGATTATTTCCCATAACAGAGTGGAATGGGTGCTTGCCGACCTTGCAATTGTTACCTCCGGCGGGGTGACTGCATCAATCTATCCGACACTGTTGGGGCATCAGGCTGCTTACATAATCAACGATTCGGACGCAGAAGTTATCTTTGTTGAAAATATGCTTCAGTTTGAAAAGATTGAAAGTGTCTGGAAGGATTGTCCCAATTTAAAGTATATTGTGGTAATGGACAATACAAAGGTTGACAAAGAAAATGTCATGACTTTTGACGAGTTGATTGAAAAAGGGAAAGAATATAAAGCCAAACACCCGGATGAATACAGGGAAAGATGGGAGTCAAGAAAGCCGGAAGATTTGCTAACCTTGATATATACTTCCGGAACGACAGGAGATCCTAAAGGGGTAATGCTTACCCATAGCAATCTCGTATCCAATGTTAAAGATTCCACAACTCATGTGCTTGGAGACAGGCTTAAACCGGGCAGGTTAACAGCCCTTTCATTTCTTCCTTTAAGCCATTCATTAGAAAGGATGGCAGGTTACTACCTTATGCTCTACAACGGGGCAACTATTGCATTTGCGGAAAGCATAGATACGGTTGCTGAAAATATGCTTGAAGTAAGGCCTACCTGTATGGTTTCAGTTCCGAGGCTTTATGAAAAGATTTACGCAAAGGTTTTGGATACCGCTTTATCAAGCGGAGGGTTAAAGAAGAAGATTTTCCTTTGGGCTAAAGACATAGGTTCTCAAATTGTTGAGCACAAGATAAAGGGCAAAACCCCTTCAGGTATGCTTAAGTTTAAATACGGAATAGCCAAAAAGCTTGTTTTTAGCAAGTTAAAAGAAAAAACAGGCGGTAGATTGTGGTTTTTTATATCAGGAGGAGCTCCTTTAGGTAAGGAGATAGCGGAGTTCTTTCTTGCTGCCGACCTTACAATACTTGAAGGTTACGGTTTAACCGAAACATCACCGGTTATTACAGTTAACACCTTTGACAAAATTAAGCCTGGCACCGTCGGTTTGCCTCTTCCTAACGTTCAGATTAAAATTGCTGAAGACGGGGAAATACTCTGCAAAGGCCCCAATGTTATGAGGGGATATTACAAGAAACCTGAAGCTACCAAAGAGGCTATTGACCCTGACGGGTGGTTTCATACCGGTGATATAGGAATGATAGACGAAGACGGCTTCCTTGTGATTACCGACAGGAAGAAGGAGATAATTGTAACATCCGGCGGAAAGAATGTTGCTCCTCAGCCTATTGAAAACGCATTGAAGGCAAGCAAGTATATTACTCAGGCTGTGTTGATAGGAGACAAGAGAAAGTATATTTCAGCTTTGATTGTTCCTGATTTTGACGTTTTGACAAAATGGGCAAAGCAAAACGGCATAGATTTTAAATCCAATGAAGATTTGATTGAAAAACAGCTTGTGAAGGATTTGATTCAGAAAGAGGTTGATAAGGTTAACCATGATCTTGCAAGGTATGAGCAGGTTAAGAAATTTGCACTATTGCCACACGAATTGACTCAGGACGGAGGTGAACTTACCCCCACTTTGAAATTGAAAAGAAGGGTAATAAACGAAAAGTACAAAGATATTATAGACAGCTTGTATGCTGAATAACGAGTTTCTTGCTCAATTAATACAAAACGAGTATATCAGGAAGGGCTTAATAGCCCTTCTTGTTTTGTTTTTTGCCTTTTTTTTAAGGAGGATAGCCGTAAAAAGGGTTTTCTCCCTCCTTGGTAAAGTTGCAGACAAAACAGCTACAAAAAGCGATGACTTTCTTGCCGAAAACCTTCCGGGGGTAATTAACAGCTTTATCCTGGTAATTGCGATTTATATAATTGCCTCTCTTTTTAAAACAGATATATCCCACCCGCTTTTTAAAAAGGTTGTTGACAATGTATTTCTGTTTTTAATTGTATTTGTCGTTATTAAACTTGCTTTTGTTTTAATTGACGGCTTTGTTATCCTGCTTGGAGAGTGGAGTGCAAAGACAAAATCCTCCCTTGACGATCAAATTGCAATAATTGCCAGAAAATCTTTGAAGGTAGTTGCGGCTATTCTCGGTATTCTGTTTTTAATTCAGAATATGGGGTATTCTGTTTCAGGATTAATTGCGTCGTTAGGTTTAGGCGGATTGACCGTTGCCCTTGCGGCAAAGGACGCTGTTTCCAACTTTTTCGGTTCAATTGTTATTATTGTAGATTCTCCTTTTAAAATAGGGGACTGGGTTAAAATGGGAAGCGTTGAGGGTGTGGTGGAAGAGATAGGATTTAGAAGTACCAAGATAAGAACCTTTGAAAAATCCCTTATAACGGTGCCTAACTACAAGATAGCCAACGAATCTATAGAGAATTTCTCAAACAGAGACAGAAGGAGAATAAAGTTTACAATAGGAATAGAGTATTCCACTCCAACTCAAAAAGTGGAAACTATAATTCAGGGGATAAAAAACTTGATAGATTCCCATCCGGAGATTTCAAACGACTTTTACCTTGTAAATTTTACCGGGTTTGCCGACAGCTGGCTTGAAATTTTTGTTTACTGTTTTACAACCACAACAAACTGGAAAAGATACCTTGAGATTAAAGAGGAGTTAAACCTCTCTATAATGAAACTGCTTGAAAAAGAGGGCGTTAATTTTGCCTTCCCGTCTCAAAGCCTGTATGTTGAGAAACTTCCCGTTAAAGATTCATAATTTACTTCCTTCCAAAATCTTTATTATTTCCTTTTAATGCAGTAAAATAAAATGGTTGCATCTTTGTAAAGGGGGAAAAAATGAATTCAATTGCTATTGTTGCCCTCACCTTTATTTTTTATGTTTTAGCTTACAATTTTTACGGCAAGTTTCTGGGAAAAAAGCTTTTCGGCTTGAATAACGACAATATTACTCCCGCTAATTATTTAAGGGACGACATTGATTATATCCCTGCGAAAAAAGAGGTGTTATTCGGGCACCACTTTACTTCAATTGCAGGCCTCGGCCCGATAGTGGGACCCACCATAGCGGTAATATGGGGAGTTGTTCCCGCTTTGGTATGGGTAATTTTAGGCTCTATTTTTATGGGGGCTATTCACGATTTAGGCTCTGTTGTTGTTTCAATGAGAAATAAAGGGTATTCTATCGGGGAAATTACAACAAGGCTTGTTAACAGAAGGACAAGGCTTTTATTCCTTTTTATTATATTTTTTGAATTGTGGATGGTAATTGCGGTGTTTGCCCTTATTATCGCGATTCTTTTTACCATGTATCCGGGTTCCGTTGTACCTGTGTGGCTGCAAATACCCATTTCAATGGTTGTAGGCTATTTTGTTTACAAGAAAAACGGAAATATTTATATAGCTTCTGTAATTGCCATAATTTTAATGTACTTTACAATCTTTTTGGGAACCTATTACCCGGTTAAAATGCCGGGGTTTTGGGGGTTAAGCGGGCAGGAAGTGTGGATGATAATTCTTTTTGTCTACTGCTTTGTTGCTTCCGTTCTTCCTGTCTGGGTGTTGCTGCAGCCGAGAGATTTTATAAATGCTTTGCAGCTAATTCTAATACTTGTTTTGCTGGCACTTGCGGTATTTGTAGCCCATCCAAAGATAGTTGCTCCTGTTATAAGGCTGCATCCTAAAGGCGCTCCCCCTATTTTTCCTTTTCTTTTTATAATAATTGCCTGCGGTGCCATATCGGGTTTTCACTCCCTTGTGGCATCGGGGACAACCTCAAAGCAGATTGCAAAGGAGTCTGACGCTGTTTTTATAGGGTACGGCGGAATGCTTGCGGAGGGGTTTCTCGCAACCCTTGTTATTGTAGCCTGCATTGCGGGAATAGGACTTGGAACGGGAGGAGAACACGGGATTGTTTTGACGGGAAGGGACGCCTATATGCATCATTACCTTTCCTGGAGTGTTTTGCAGGGGTTGGGGGCAAAGCTTTCGGCTTTTGTTACCGGTGCCGTTAACATGATTGAAAAATTGGGAATTCCTAAAAATCTATCCGCCACAATTTTAGGTGTTTTTCTTGTTTCCTTTGCAAATACCACTTTAGATACTGCTGCCAGAATTCAAAGGTATGTAATATCCGAGCTTGCGCTTGATTACAAAATCAAGCCTCTTGCAAACAAATACACGGCAACCTTTTTGGCGGTAGCAACTGCGGCTCTTCTTGCTTTTTCCAACAAAGGTGGAAAGGGGGCTTTGATTTTATGGCCTCTTTTCGGCTCGGTAAATCAGCTGCTTGCAGGGCTTGCCTTACTGATAATAACCGTTTATTTAAAGAAACAAAAGGCATCTATTTATTATGTTGCCATTCCTATGGTATTTATGGTGGTTATGACAGGGTTTGCTATGTTCTATAATATCCTTGATTTTTTTAGAAAGCATAATATACTTTTACTTTTGATAGGCATTGCCGTTTTTGTGCTTGAAATTTGGATGGTAATAGAAGCAATGGTTGTTTTAAGAAAGAAAGAAATTACGGGGTGACAAAATGGGCAAAATACTGATTGACAAGGCTTACAATCACAAAGAGGCTGAAAAGAAATGGTATGAGATGTGGGAAGAGAAAGGCTATTTTGTCGCAGATTCAAAAAGCGACAAACCGCCTTTTTCCGTTGTTATACCGCCTCCTAACATAACCGGTAACCTTCACATGGGGCATGCGCTTGTTTATACCCTTCACGATGTAATAGTCAGATACAAGAGAATGAAGGGCTATAACACCCTCTGGCTTCCGGGGGTTGACCATGCGGGAATAGCAACTCAAAATGTTGTTGAAAAACAGCTGGCTAAAGAGGGGAAAACGAGAAAAGACCTCGGCAGGGAAGAGTTTGAAAAAAGGGTGTGGCAGTGGAAAGAGGAAAACGAAGACGCAATAAAAAACCAGTTAAGGAAATTAGGTTGTTCGGTTGACTGGACAAGGTTCAGGTTCACCCTTGACCCGGGGCTTTCCAAAGCTGTTAGAAAGGTTTTCGTAACCCTCTACAAAGAGGGATTGATATACAAAGACAGTATGATAGTAAACTGGTGCCCCAGATGTGAAACAGCAATTTCGGATTTAGAGGTTAAGCATAAAGACAGGGACGGAAAGCTCTGGTACTTCAAATACCCTGTAAAAGATGAAAAAGATAGGTTTGTGATTGTAGCCACAACAAGGCCTGAAACAATGTTAGGCGATACTGCCGTGGCGGTTCACCCCGAAGATGATAGATATAAAGATTTAATAGGCAAAAAGGTAATTATCCCCATAGTAAACAGGGAAGTCCCGGTGGTGGCAGATGATTTTGTGGATAAGGAGTTTGGAACAGGATGTGTTAAAGTAACTCCCGCCCATGATCCCAACGACTATGAATGCGGTTTGAGACACAACCTTGGAGTGGTTGAGGTTATAGATAAACATGGAAAAATGACGGCTGCCGCAGGCAAAGATTTTGAAGGGCTTGACAGGTTTGAGGCAAGGAAGAAGGTAGTTGAAAAGATGGAAGAACTGGGGTTGTTGCTTAAAATAGAGCCTCATAAACATGCGGTAGGAGAATGCGACAGGTGTTCCACAATTATTGAGCCTGCCGTGTCAACCCAGTGGTTTGTTAAAATCAAGCCTCTTGCCGAGCCTGCTTTAAAGGTTGTTGAAAACGGAGAAATAAAGTTTGTTCCGGAAAAGTGGAAAAAAACCTATTACGAGTGGATGAGAAACATTCACGACTGGTGTATATCAAGGCAGTTGTGGTGGGGGCACAGAATTCCCGCCTGGTACTGCAAAGACTGCGGCCACATAACCGTTGCGGAAATTGACCCTGACAAATGCGAAAAATGCGGTTCAAAAAACATTGAGCAGGAAAAAGACGTTCTTGATACATGGTTTTCTTCGGCACTCTGGCCTTTTTCAACATTGGGATGGCCTGAAGAAACCGATGACTTGAAAACCTTCTACCCAACAAGCGTGCTTTTGACCGGGTTTGACATTCTGTTCTTCTGGGTTGCCAGAATGATAATGATGGGCTTGAAGTTTATGGGCGATGTCCCCTTTTACACCGTTTACTTCAACGCATTGGTTAGGGATGCCCACGGGCAGAAGATGTCAAAATCCAAAGGAAACGTTATAGACCCGCTTGAAGTTATGGAAAAATTCGGCACGGACGCATTGAGGTTTACCTTATCCATTATGGCTGTGCCTGGAACGGATATATCTTTGTCTGAAGAAAGGCTTGAAGGGTACAGGGCCTTCTGCAACAAAATATGGAACGCAACAAGGTTTGTTTTAATGAACATTGACGAAAGCGTGGACGCTTCAACTGTTGACTATCAAAGCTTGACTCTTGCGGATAAATGGATACTTTCAAAATTGTCCAAGGCAATTGCAAACGTTGACGAAAACATAGACAAATTCAGATTTCACGAGGCGGCTAACACTCTTTACCACTTTATGTGGCACGACTTCTGCGACTGGTATATAGAAAGCACAAAGAAAAGGCTTCTTAAAGGCGAGGAAAACGTTAAAAAACTCCTTGTGCTTGTTTTGACAAGGGTTTTGAAACTTCTTCACCCGTTTATGCCTTATATAACCGAAGAGTTGTATCAAAAGCTTCCCGGGCATAAGGAAAGTATTGCGATTGAGCAGTTTCCCGTATTCAGGCAGGACTGGGTTGACGAAGCTGCTGAAAGAGAATTTGAAATTCTGCAGGAGCTTATTTCCAAGGTAAGGGGAATCAGGACAGAGAAAAAGATACCGCCTTCAAAGAAGATTGAGGTGGAGCTTATTCCTTTAAACGACGATGTAAAAGCGCTGATTGAGAGGGAAAGGGATTTGATTTCCCTTCTTGTTAACGCCGAAAAGCTTGAA
>Ga0256842_1003435_pt1 | contig 10538 bp, 7 predicted proteins | sample 4559240metaG_FD_185973 | JGI IMG/M metagenome (GOLD analysis project Ga0256842, IMG submission 185973) | Hydrothermal vent microbial communities from Guaymas Basin, Mexico - 4559-240 | ecosystem: Environmental > Aquatic > Marine > Hydrothermal vents | place: Mexico: Guaymas Basin | collected...
AAAAAGTTTTAGGAGGTAAAAAGTTAGAAAACAAATTTTGTGAAAGGGAATTAACTTGCACAAATACCGTGCGTTTGGTAAACTAAAGCCAAAAATCAGTGAGGATGGTGCAAGAAAGATTTAAGGGTATATTGTAAGTATAAGTATTTAAAATTTATAATAAAAGCAAATCAAAAAAACTTAAAATATTAGGAGGTGATAAGGATGGCCACATGTAAAGAATGTAAAAATTTTTTTCCTTTAGAGGATGATCCTTCAACAGGGGATTGCGTTATGAGGGTAGTTGATCCACGACAGGCCTATTATAAGGCTAAGCCAGTAGATGCCGACCAGGATGCTTCTAATTGCCCATCTTTTCAGAAAAAATAATAAGTAGAAAGTTAGGCTAGGGATCAAGTTTGAGTAGACTTTTAACTAAAACAAAAAGGTAAATAAATTATAATTTAGGAGGCAAAAATGGAAAAAAGTTTGGCAAGCAAAGAGCTGGATAAGAGCGTTGAACAGCTTGAAAAAGAACAAAAATGGTGGTTTGTAGCTGAGAAAAAGCGCTCTAAACGTTTGGACTATTTGAGAAAGGCAGTTTGGAAAAAGGGAGCTATTGGTGGAAACTACAATCCAGGAATAAAGGTTGATCTAGAGAGACCAATACTCTTTACAGAGGCTTGGAAAGAAAACGAGCATGATCCCATTATGTTGAGAAAGGCCAAGGCCCTTGCCCATGTTTTAGAAAATATCACTATTTTTATTACAGATCATGCTCAACTTGTGGGCTATGTTGGAAGTTTACCCCATACCCTGCAATGGTTCCCAGAAGGGGTTAGCATGGTAAATGAAGAGGTTTACAATGAGCCAGGTATTATACCTGAGCCAGAAGAAGAATCCTTGAAGATCATTGCAGAAATCAATGACTATTGGAATGGTCAGACCGCAGTGGATAAACTGGCAAGAGTTTTAGATCCAGAAGATGCAGTAAAATTTTTAAGTGGAGCAATTGGCTGGGGAGCACCTACTTCAGCTTACGGCTATTCTGGAAAAGACTATGAATATATTATGACAGGCAAGCGTGGTTTTGAAGATATCCTAGATGAAATTGATAGACGGATAGAAGAGGCCGAGGAAAAAACTGCAGGTACTCCTGGCCCTGAGCTTCTGCCTCTTTATGATCGCATTCAAAATTGGGAGGCTATGAGGATTGTTTTGGAGGCTGCTATTTCCTATGCTAATCGTTATGCCAGACTTGCCAGAATCATTGCTGAGAATTTTGAGACTGACCCAAAAAGAAAAGAAGAACTTCTACGCATCGCTGAAACCTGTGAACGTGTACCTGCCCATCCACCTAGAACGCTTCAAGAATCTTTTCAGTTTGACCACTTTATCCAGGTATTATCAAGATTTGAGGCTTATGAAGGTGCCTGGCCAGCACGTCCTGATTACTATCACGGACCTTATTATGACAAGGACGTAAATATTGATAAGAGATTAACTAAGGAAGAGGCCCTTGATCTAGTGGGCGAATTTCTTATCAGGGCCTATGAGGTAGGAATGTTTGCTCCTAGATGGGCAAGAGAAGGATTGCAGGGTATTACTGGTACATGGGTCTGGACATTAGGTGGTGTCAAACCGGATGGTACTGATGCATGTAATGATTTGACAATTGCCTTTTTACAAGCAGCCAGACTCGTGCGAGTCTCTAATCCTACTTTTGGTTTCCGTTGGCATCCCCATGTAAAAGATGAAGTAATGCGGGAATGCTTTGAATGTATACGCCATGGATTGGGTTATCCATCAATGCGAAATGACCCCATTTTAATTGCTAATTCTATGCACTGGCATAAACATCCATTGGAAGAGGCAAGGCTATGGGTACATCAAGCTTGCATGTCGCCATGCCCTACTACCAAGCATGGTTTTCAACCTTTCCGTATGGCCTCGGCTACTGCAAACACTGCTAAAATGATCGAGTATGCCCTTTTTAATGGTTATGACAATGTAGTGAAGATGCAGATGGGACCTAAGACAGGAGATGCAAGAAAATTTAAGGATTTTGAAGAACTCTTTCAGGCCTGGGTAAAACAGATGGAATGGTTGATGAATATCTTGGTACGTACAGTCAATTTAGGTCGGGTCAAGGATCCTGAATTCTTCGGACGTCCTTTCCTCTCAGCTATCTCACAAAGGTCTGTTGAGAGCGGACTTGACATAGTAAATCCCGAGGGAGAGAGAGGAAATGCATGGGTAACCTTCTTCACATGGGTAGAGAATGTTGATAGCCTTGCTGCGGTAAAGAAACTTGTATTTGAAGAGAAAAAATATACCATGGATGAGCTTTTAACTGCGCTTGAAGCCAACTGGGAAGGATATGAAGAGATGCGTCTTGATTTTGTTAAAAATGCACCTAAATGGGGCAATGATGATGACTATGTTGATGAAATTATGGTACGTTGTCTAAATGAAGTGGCCCGTCATTCCAAAGAGATGAAATGTCCATCAGGGAATCCCTGGCCAGCATTACCTGAGAACGTAAGCGGTAATATCCACTATGCAAACATAGTAGGAGCCCTTCCCAATGGTCGTAGACTTGGAGATGCACTCTATGACGGCGGAATATCCCCAGGACCTGGTCTGGACAAAAAAGGTCCAACTGCAGTGCTTAAATCCTGTGCCAAAATAGACCACATAGGACAAGGACGTGCCTTTTTGCTAAATCAGCGTTTGTCTCCTACTCAACTTGCAGGAGAAAAAGGATATCAATTGTGGAAGGCCTACATGAAAACCTGGGCAGAGCTAGGATTAGATCATGTTCAATTTAACATGGTAGATGATGCAACTTTACGAGCTGCACAGAAAGATCCTGAAAAATATCAGGAGGTCATAGTGAGAGTTGCTGGTTACAGCGCCCATTTTGTGGATATAAGCCGTAAGACACAGGATAACATAATTCAAAGAACCATTCAGGAATTAGGGAAATAAAAATACATTACCCCTGTCTCCTGGGCAGGGGTAATATATTGTTTAAGCCACAGAATCAATTAAATCTCATGATTGGCAGCAGCTCCAACATCTATCTGTAAAAATAATTTTTTCGATGTTTCATGAGTATTTTTTGTGCTTTTTTCTTTCTTAAATCATATCTCTAATTCAGCCCATCCCAAAAATTTTTACAAATTTTACATTGACTTTTGATAGCCTCTTAATATAATCTTTATCAGCATTTTTTTTAACTTAGAAAGAAAGTAAGCAATTACTTACATTTTTAAACATGCAAAGCTTAAGTACAAGACAAAGGATAATTGAGGCCGCTTATACCCTGTTTTCAGAAAAGGGTTATCATAGGACCACCACAAGGGAAATTGCCAAGGCAGCTTCGGTTTCAGAAGTAACACTTTTCAGAAAATTTGGGAATAAAGAAAGATTATTTAAAGAAGTTTTAAACAGCAAATCAATTATTCCTGACTTGCTCGATGCTGTTAAAGAGGTTGAACAATCTGATTTAGAGGATGTATTATTTTCCTTGGCAAAAAAGTTTTATAATACTCTGGTATCAAAAAAGAAATTTATTGTGATAACCTTTTCCGAAATAAATAAATATTCAGAAAAGATTATAGATATTCATCAAAAAGTAATAACTCAATTAGATGATTTTTTGGTAAATATCTTTTTAAAATATCTAGATAATGATAAAAAAAAGTCTGATTTAAAAATTTTAGTCATGGCGTTTAGAGGAATGATTTTTGATTTATTTTTAACCAATGAAATCTTTTTAAGAAAGAAAAATTTAAAATCTAATATTAACGATATACTTTTATCTTATGTAAAGATAATCTTAAATTCATTGAATAAAGACTATGTTTAAAAAAATTCTAAAAAAAATTTAGATAAAGTGGGGGGGTGTTTTATGGAGAAGAGATATATTTTGCCGTTTTTTATTGTTTTTATTTTTTTATTATCTGGATGTAAACAAACCAAAAAAAACTCAGAGAAGATGCAGATGAACCTTCCAGTAGTGTCTTATATATTAATAAAAAAACAAAAAGTCACACTGATAAAGGAATTACCAGGAAGGGTTGCTTCATATAAAAGCGCAAAAATAATCCCACAGGTAAGTGGAACTATAATGAGACGGGTCTTTAAAGAGGGTTCATATGTGAAAAAAGGGGAACTATTATATATCATTGATCCAAGACCTTATGAAGCTGCCCTTGAAAGTGCCCAGGCTGCTTTAAAGGCAGCTGAAGCCAATCTTCCTTCATTATCAAAAAAGGTTAAAAGATATTCAGTCCTTGTAAAAACAAATTCTATTAGTAAACAGGTGTATGATGATACCAAGGCTGCCTTAGATAAATTAAAGGCCAATATTGAGCTATACAAAGCACAGATAAAATCTGCAAAGATCAATCTGGATTATTGTTATATCAAAGCCCCTATTGATGGTATAATAGGACGCTCATATATAACAGAAGGACAGGTTGTTTATGCATATCAACCAAATCCTTTGGCAATAATTCAACACTTTGATCCAGTTTATGTAGATGTGCCAATCTCAACAAAAGAATTATATGAATTGAAAAAGGAGAGGAAATCAAAATTATTAAGATTTTCACCAGATATGGATAAAAATGTAGAGCTTATTTTTGAGGACAATTCTATCTATCCTGAGAAGGGAGTTTTAGAATTTAATGAAGTTACAGTGGATAAGACCACAAGCTCGGTCATTTTGAGGATTAAATTCCCAAATAAAAACAAAGTATTGCTTCCACAGATGTTTGTCAGGGTGAGGATTATTGAAGGTATTATGGAAAATGGAATCCTAGTGCCTGAAGAAACGGTAATGTTTGATACCAGAGGAAATCCTTATGTTTTTGTTGTGGATAAGCAAAACAGGGCAGTTACAAATCCTGTGGTAATTGATAGAAGCATAGGTAACCAGTGGCTGGTTACCTCAGGGCTCAAAGAAAATGATAGAGTTATAATAAAGGGTCTGCAATTTATAAGACCAGGAGTTCCTGTAAAAGCTGTTCCAAATACCCCTAATACCAGAAGATAATTGGATATTCCAGAGGAGGGAATAGATGTTATCTCGTTTTTTTCTAAAAAGACCGGTTTTTGCCTGGGTAATTGCCATATCACTAATGAGCTTTGGATTACTTGCCATTAAATTCTTACCAGTATCCAAGCATCCAGAACTCGCGCCTCCTGTAATTAGAGTTGAAGCAAGGTATCCAGGTGCATCAGCTGAAACAGTTGAGAGCACTGTTACCCAGATTATAGAGCAGAAATTAACAGGCTTAGATGGTCTCTGGTATATAAATGCCAGATCTACTTCAGCTGGCATATGTAGAATAGAGCTCACCTTTTCTCCCAAGACCGACCCAGACATTGCATGGACCAAGGTGCAAAACAAGGTTCAACTTGCCATGTCACGCTTACCCGAGACAGTGCGAAGACAGGGTGTAGATGTATATAAGTCAACGAGAAATTATTTACTCATCGTAGGCATTGTTTCTACTGATGGTAGATATAATGGAAATGATTTAAGGGATTATGCAAAATCAAATCTTGAAAAAGTTATAGCAAGGCTTCCAGGTGTTGGTGAGGTGCAGGTTTTTGGGACAGAATATGCCATGAGAATCTGGTTAGATCCTGATAAGTTAATAAAATATAATCTAACTGTAGAAGATATAATTTTTGCTTTAAAAAAATACAATGTAGAAGTTTCAGCGGGACAGATAGGCGGAGTTCCAGCAACTAAAGGACAAAGACTAAATGCAGCAATAATAGTCCAACATTACTTAAAGACACCAGAGGAATTTGCTAAAATCCCTATAAGAATAAATAAAGACGGCTCGAGGATATATATCAGGGATGTGGGACGTGTGGAACTGGGAACAGAGTTCTATGATGTGATAGGAGTATATAATGGAAAGCCCGCTGCTTTTTTACTGGTAAGAAAAATGGCTGGGGCTAATTCCCTTAGGGTCGCAGATGCAATAAAAAATAAATTAAAGGAATTGAGCAGATATTTTCCTGAGGGAGTCAAAGTTGTTTATCCCTATGACACCACCCCATTTACAAGGGCAGCTATTCATGAAGTTGTAAGGACCTTGTATGAGGCAATTATACTTGTGTTCATTGTAATGTTTATATTTTTAGGAAGTTTTAGGGCAACTATAATCCCCACTATTGCTATTCCAGTAATTGTGCTGGGTACATTTGGTATAATCTGGGTCCTTGGCTTTACTATAAACATGCTTACTATGTTTGCAATGGTCCTAGCCATAGGACTTTTAGTTGATGATGCCATTGTTGTGGTAGAAAATGTAGATAGGATCATGGAAGATGAAGGCCTTTCACCAATGGAGGCTGCTGCTAAGTCAATGGATGAAATATCAGGGGCATTGATTGGTATTGGACTGGTTTTATCAGCAGTGTTTTTACCAATGGCTTTTTTTCCTGGTTCAACAGGGATAATTTACAGACAATTTTCAGTGACAATTGCCGCAGCAATGCTTCTTTCTGTGCTGGTAGCCCTTGTTTTGACCCCTGTATTATGTGCTACCTTTTTAAAGCCTTATCCAAAAGGGACTCCCCCCTATGAGAGGTCCTTCGCTATTTTTAGACCCTTTTTAAAAATTTTTGATAGGGTTTTAAGAAAGGGCAGAGACCTATATATTTCAATGGTTGGATATACACTTGCCAGAAAAATAAGGTTTTTTATTATTTATGTGCTAGTTGTTTGTATAACAGGCTATTTATTTCTAAATATGAAAACCGGATACCTGCCAAATGAAGACCAGGGTATATTACTTGTGCAGGCAATTTTACCTTCAGGCTCAACCCTTCAACAAACCAAAAAAGTTATAGAAAGAATAGAAGGATATATAAATAAACACGAGCAAAAGACCATTAAATCTTTTGCCGCAGCACTAGGTTATTCTTTTGCTGGTCAAGCACAAAATGTAGCACTTGGATTTATTCGTCTTAGAGATTGGAGTCTGAGAAAAGGAAAAGATTTATCAGCCAAGGCCGTAGTTAACAGGCTTATGCGGGAATTTTTTACATATAACGATGCAATGGTCTTTGCCTTTCAGCTTCCTCCTATAATTGAGCTTGGTAATGCAGCGGGGTTTGATTTTGAGTTACTTGATTATGGAGGTGCAGGCTATAAAAAATTAATTAATGCCAGAAACCAATTGCTTTATATGGCTTCCAAAAACCCAAGGCTTATGCGTGTGAGGCCAAATGGAATGGATCCTGTGGTGCAATACAAGATAGATATAGATTGGGATAAGGCAGGGGCCTTAAAATTACCTATTACCTCAATTCACAATAATATTGCAGCAGCCCTTGGGTCAGCATATGTGAACGATTTTGTAAAAAATGGACGGGTGAAAAAAGTATATGTCCAGTTTGATGCACCATATAGGATGATGCCAAAGGACATGTTAAAAATTTATATTAGAAATCTTGAGGGGAAATTAGTCCCATTTTCAGCCATTGCAAAGGGCAGGTGGATTTATGGTGCTCAGGTATTAGAGAGATATAATGGCTTTCCCTCTATAAATATATGGGGAGAACCAGCTCCAGGATTTAGTACTGGTGATGCAATAAAGGCCATGGAAGAGCTTGCCAATAAGCTTCCAAAGGAATTTGGATATGCGTGGACTGGTTTATCTTTTCAAGAAAAGATGGCCACAAAACAAGGACCCCTTGTATATGGATTTGCTATCTTTGTAATATTTTTGGTCCTTGCAGCATTATATGAGAGCTGGCCAATCCCAATAGCAATATTACTTTCCATGCCCCTTGGTGTAATTGGTGGCATCCTTGCAACGAATTGGAGAGGATTTGACAATGACGTATATTTCCAGGTTGGACTTGTCACAGTACTTGGTCTTACCACCAAAAATGCAATATTGATTGTTCAATTTGCAAAAGAGAGGATCGATGCTGGTTATGAATTGATTCAAGCAGTGCTTGAAGGTGCTAAACTTAGACTTAGACCAATTCTTATGACTTCATTTGCCTTTGGTATGGGAGTGCTTCCACTTGCTATTGCATTTGGTCCTGGCTCTGGAGCGCAAAATGCAATAGGCACAGTAGTGATTGGTGGGACAATTTCATCCACTTTTATTGCTACAATCTTGATACCTCTATTCTTTGTAATTGTATATAAACTATTGGGACAACGCAAAAAACAAGCTTAAAATATAGTTATGTTTATTAAAAAGGAGATGATAGATGGGAAAAAATATAACTATAGTATATGTGATTTTACTTTTCATATGTAGTTGTTCTTTTATTCCAAAATATGAGAGACCTGGAATGCCAGTTGAAAAGAAATTTCCAGATAAAAAAATTTTTAAAAATATCTCCTTTGGCAATGAGACCAATGTTACAGAGATAAAGTGGCAGGACTTTATTAAGGATTCAAAATTAAAGCAAATTATAAGACTTGCTCTAAAAAATAATAGAGACCTTAGACTTGCCATATTAAATGTTGAACAGGCAAGGGCATTATATGGAATTAAAGCAGCTGAACTATATCCATCTTTATACGTTACATCTGGTATGGAAAAACAAAGGGTACCAAGTGATATATCATTCACAAAAAAGGCTTATATAAAAAAGCAATACAGTGTTAATTTTGGACTTGCTGAGTGGGAGATAGATTTTTTTGGAAAGATCAGGTCTTATAAAAAGGAGGCCTTAGAAAAGTTTTTAGCAGCAAAGGAAAATCGGCGGGCAGCTCAGATAGCCCTTATAACAGAAGTATCCAGGGCCTATCTTAGGCTTTGTGCTGACAGGGAAAATTTAAGGATTGCCAATGAATTGTTAAAAACAGCGCAAAACAACCTTGACCTTGTAAAGAGTCAATATGATGTGGGTGTTGCAACTGAAATTGATCTTAACAGGGCAAGAACAAATGTTGAATCTGTAAAAGTAGCAGTAGTAAATTTAAAACAACTGGTAGAGCTGGACATAAACACCTTAAATTTTTTAGCAGGCACACATATTGATGATAATTTACTCCCCTCAGGTTTGTCTTATGAAAATCCCTTTGAAGATATAAGGCCAGGTCTGTCCTCAAAGGTTTTATTAAATAGACCAGATATAATGGCGGCAGAGCACAATCTAAAGGCGTCATACGCATTAATTGGTGCTGCAAGGGCAGCATTTTTTCCGTCCATATCTTTAACCAGTGGAATTGGGACTGTGAGCGATGATTTGTCAAATCTCTTTAAAGGCTCAGCACGTACATGGAATTTGAGCTTAAAAGGAGCACTTCCTGTGTTTGATGCAAGGATCTGGGCAGCATATAAGCTCAGTAAGGTACAGAGGAAAATTGTGCTAACCCAGTATGAAAAAACAATTCAAAGGGCCTTTAAAGAAGTAATGGATAGACTTGTTACAAAAGCCACTATAGATGAGCAAATCGAGGCGCAAAAATCACTTGTTGATTCTCTTGAGAGGACCTATCAACTTGCCATAAAAAGATATAAACAGGGTATAGATAGCTATTTTTCAGTGCTTGATGCTAATAGGAATTTACTTCAGGCAAAACAGGATCTCACAACCCTGGTCATGTCAAAATACGCAAACCGCGTCGCCCTTTACGCTGCACTCGGTGGAGGCGGGGATTAAGACTACTGATGCTCCATCAATTCTCGCTGAGTTTGTGAAAGTAAGAGTAATAGGATAGTACAAGAAAAATGATATTTATTTTTCGTAAAGTATGAGAAGGAGGAGGATATGGAAGATTTAGAGAAAAATTGTAATTGTTGTTAGATGGGACTGTCAGAGATAAGTGATAGTTTGGTATTTTTTATTCAGAAATTATAGCATGTTATTGTTTTATAGTTTTAGAACCCAATTGTTGTTTATGTAGTATCCAAATGTTTTGAGTACGTCTTTTGGAAATTGTATAGGTTATGCAGGTAGCCCACGGGACTTCTTGGTCCCGGGCTCCCATACAATTAAAGAATCTAAAGTTCGCATCTCTTCTATTATCTTTTCTGCTACCACCTGTCCTAGTTTACCTTTTATCCCTTTAAAACACTCTTGGTTCCATTACCTTATCCATATGTTTTACCAAAATATAGTAGTCTTTCTTCTTACTCTTTAATTTTTCTTTTAACTCTTCCATATTTTTTTGCCTTAATACGTTCCTCTTTCATAGAAATTTTTTATATCAAATCGTTCTAATATATCCTATATTAAAAAAAATTGATAAAAAACTTTTTTAAGTATCGACTACTTTTCTTAAAACACTTCTCTTATTTCTTTGGCTAATTCTTCAGGAGTAATTTCAGAGAGTTCATTTTTAAGTATTTTTTGTAAGAAATAGTCATCGGTCCTGTGATCTTTTACTACATTTTGCCTGTTAACTACTTTCATTATACACCTAAAATATGGTGCTTCTTCTCCTAATGGACCGCTTAATATAGAAAAATTAAATGTAGAAATTTTTTTAGAATGATAATATGAAAATAATTTCTCAAGTCCCTCACTAAGATCTTTTATGTCTTTTTCAGTAAATT
>Ga0256842_1003436_pt1 | contig 10537 bp, 7 predicted proteins | sample 4559240metaG_FD_185973 | JGI IMG/M metagenome (GOLD analysis project Ga0256842, IMG submission 185973) | Hydrothermal vent microbial communities from Guaymas Basin, Mexico - 4559-240 | ecosystem: Environmental > Aquatic > Marine > Hydrothermal vents | place: Mexico: Guaymas Basin | collected...
TAGGGCATTTTCCTTCTTGCCTTTAATATAGTTAGAAATCTCTTCTATAAAATTTATCATCTTCTCTGCAGCTTTTGCTTCGCTAAGTATCCCTTCTTTAGCTACATATTCAAAGGCGTCTATTCTATCGAGGTATATTCCATCGAATCCTTCCTCGAGAATCTTATCAATATAGGAAAATATTATATTCTTCCATCCTTGCCTCCAGTATTTTATATAATAGTCTCCTTTCCATTCAGGATCCTCCCCTATTATCCATCCTGGCGGGGATTCACTCCAGCTTTCTTTCCAATAAAATCTGTAATCTTCTGCCTGTCCAATATTTATGTAAGATAAAACTATTGAACGAGATTCTTTTATAGCTTTTATCTGATCAAAGCTGTACCTACTGGATTCAGAGCCATCGTAAGAATAGTCGATTACAACAACATCAGCTCCAAGGCTTGCGAGTTCAACGGGGGAAGCATTTTGGAGTTGATAGACCCAGGTTTTGTATGGATTATCAACCTTTTTAATAGCAACGCACGACATCACACTCATCAGAATTAAAAATATCGCAAAAATGTTCATGATGTTATATTTAATCATAGCTATAATATAATAACATTGAGAGGTGATATTGTTGAGAAGAAAAGCCATACTTTTAATAATGTTTATATTGTCTTCCTTAGCGATGTCTAAAGTATTGCTCCTTTATAAAGGTTCAGAAAATGGTTATGGGCAGTCCATTTTTGAGAACTACATTATCCCCTCTCTGGAGAAGATGGAGGAAAAATACGATTTGGTGGATGTGGAGAAAGAGGGCCTTCCAAACTTAGAAAATTACTCTCTCGTGGTGACAAGTTACTATACATCAGATATGGAAGATGCCAAGGATTATCTAAAAAAAATGTCCGATTATCTGGCACTTGGAGGCAAACTATTGATTATAAATAACATGGGAGCTTTTACCGATAAAAGAGGAAACAATCCCACTCTTGAGGAGCTTAACGCGCTATTCAATCTACTGGGAGTGAACTATGCTTACGGATGGAGAGAAGTAAGGGTAAGAAGTTACATAATTGATAAAAAGTTTTTGAGAAAAAAGATAGGTAGGATAGGTAAAAAGCCTATAGAAAATTACACCATATTCTCACCGATAGTGAAAGTTTTTCAAGAAGCGGTTACTGGAGAAGGAGTATATCCTGTAGGGTTTTATGGAAAAAGGGGTGGAATGCTCCTTTTTGACCATGCTTTTGACTCTACTGGTGTTCCAATTATAAAAATAGGTAAGGTTGTTGAAGCTATATTAACTTATTCAGAGAATCAAAACATAGTGCTTGTTTTGGGTGATGATGAGAATGTGATAATGGCATTTAAAAACGCATTGTTCGATATAGAAAGAAAAAAGAGAGGAGATTTATCTAGATTTAAGGCCATTGTTTTGGTAGATGGGAAATACCCGATAGAAGATATGAGCCTGATAAACTATGTGATGAACGGTGGTGTTCTTGTAATAGTTAGTAGAGGAGACTCCGAGGTAACCGGCAATGTGGTGTTTTTAAAGGATATGCTCAATATACCAAAAGATATTTCTTTTGGCGAGCTAACTGTGAAGTACTACACTCCTCCTGACGGGTATGAAGCGTATTTAAAAGTTGATGGAGAAGATGCAGGATGGATATACAAATATGGTATGGGAAAAATAATTTTCTTCCCTAAAGACGTACTAGGAAAGGAAACAAGAGGGTATCTTTTTAACGTGATTTTGAGAAATTGTCCTGTTCTTATATCCCCAATCGTTAACAGTTATGCGATTTTTTTGGATGATTTTCCTCTTCCTGCTTACAACGTTTATAGAGACACAATTGTAAAGGAATTTGGAAAGATAACCGACGGTGAATTCTATTACAACATATGGTGGAAAGATATGAAAGATATTGCAAAACATTTTCACATAAAGTACACCTCTGCTCTCGTTACGAATTACAATTTGAGAACAGACTTTTATAGTTTTGCAGAATTCCTGGCGACGCCATACCCTTCAAATATAATAAAGAAACTGATTAACGACCCGAACATTGAGGTAGGTCTTCATGGATACAACCATTTGTCTCCTGTGAAAGAGAATTGGAAAAAGGAAGATCTGATAAATGCTTACAAGGCTTTGTCTTCCTTTATGGAGAACTTTCTTGAAGGATTTAAACCGGTCAGTTTTGTTGCACCGAATAATAAGATAGATGATATGGGAGTAGAGGCTTTAAAGGCTGCTTTCCCATCTATACAACTTGTTGGTACAGATTACACCGCAAAGAATGATTTCAGCGAATTTATAATAAAAGATGGGGTAGTGATCATACCTAGGACAACCAGTGGATATTATCCAACCAATAAGCTTGTTAGCACTGCAGTATCCGCTGTTTTAAATTTTGGGACATTTCAATATTTCATCCATCCAGACGATCTATTCGCTCCAGACAGAAATCCCAAAGGACTCTCATGGAAGGAAATGAAAAAGAGCCTGGAAGATTTTCTAAATGAGATGATATCGTATTATCCGTGGCTTAACAATCATTTTGGTTATGAAGAAGCCACAGTTTTTAAAGATTATCTTGAAACAAAGCCAGCAATAATTTACGCAGATGACAAAATAAAAGTTATTCTCCCAAAAACCGCTCATTTTCCACGCTACTTCTATCTAAATATTCAAGGGGATTTCGCAATCAGAGGCGGAAAGATTATCTACAAAGATAAAGGAATATATGTTATAGAGATGGATGAAAACCTTATGGAGATAGAAAGGTTGTAAAGTCATGGCTGGTATAGGTTTTAAATTAAGAAGGATGATGAGAAAGGAATCTATAGTTTTAGACTTAGCAGCAGTTCTCTACTCTGTTTTAGTAACATCAGGGCCATGGATCATATCTTCTGCTTATCTCTTTTGGATACTCAGCACTTTTAAAAATGTACCAGGATTTTTCCTTGGAGTTGTTACATACTCCTTCATATTTTCAATGATGATAGTGGGGGCTTTCTCTTTTTTGTTAACGAGGCATCTGGCAGATCTTCTTTTTCTAAAAAAATATGAAGAGATTTTTGGAACATATAAAGCCTCACTTTTTATTACTTTTCTCATCTCATTGAGCGTCTCTGGAATTTTCTTTATAGTTAATAACAGCTACACAGCAGAGGAGATAATCCTTGGGATGTACACTTTCTTAGCAGTATCTATTATATGGCTTGATGTTGTTTTCTTAGAAGTTGTCGAAAATTATCTTGGTGTAATAGTAAGTTTTCTTGTAGGATTTTCTGGAGCAGTAATACTTTCTTTTATTCTTGAAAATAGAGAAACCGGCCTTCTAATTTCATTCGATATAGGTGTTCTCATAATACTCTTTATGTTGTCATTACTACTATTTAAAAGCTTTGGAACAAAAGGTGAGGCGAGTTTCGAATTTATAAGATCATCTAAGAAGTATCCAGAAAATCCGTTCATAGGCATTTTCTATTACACAGCGGTATGGGTTGATGATCTTATAGCATGGGGATTTTACGGAAAGGAAATTGCACCGGGATTTTACTTTGCCAAAGAATATGATATGCCAATGTTTCTTGCCTATATATTCATTATTCCTACTTTAGCCCTTTTTGTTCTTTTGATAGAAACCGAGTTTTACTCCGATTATAAAAAATTTTACTTGAACATAATGTCCAACAAACGCCTTCAAGATATAGAGATTCAACATAGAAGGCTGAGAGCTTCCTTGACATATTCCTTGAAGGTCATATGGGTAACGCAGCTGGTTGTATTCGTAATAGGTATGCTTATATCTCCTCTGTTAAACGTTTATATCTTCAAAAGCGATGTTGCTACTTTCGTGTTTAGAACAGGACTTTTCGGTTCAAGTATGAACGCGATATTCCTTACATACCTCCTTATAGTTCTTTACTTTGACTATAGAAATTTAGCTCTGAAAGCAACGATAATAACCCTTATAGCTAATGCTACATTATCTTATGTAACAATGAAAACATCGCCAGGAATGGGCTTTGCTATCTCCTTTGCTGTTGGAGTAGTATATTTTGTGATTCATTTTAGCATAAAGAACCTTTTGTACTTAACCTTTTCTAAGCAATCTTCTGGTCTTGAGAAAACTGTAGTCATCACAAAGAAATTTGGAGGGAAATAATGTGAAGAAAAGAATATTTTCTACTTTAGAGGTAGTATCTATTTTTGTTTTAATGTTCATTTTAGATTGGCGTTTTAAACTTAAGGGTTATACAAACTTTACCTTCTCCCTTTATTGGGTTTTTTTGCTATTTTATGCTGTGAGATCTGATTTGGGCGTGTTCTTTTCTGCGCTTGTAACATATAGCGTGGTCTTTTTTCTTGATATAAAGGTAGGTAACTTAACGGCTGATAAGGTAACACTATTATCTAATGTTATAGCAACCGCAACTTCCGCTGTGATTGCTCTTATAAATGAGTCGAAAGTTCATTTCATAGATAAACTAAAAATATCGAATATGGAAAAGGACAAAGAGATAGATAGATTAAAAGAAAAAATAGAAAATCAAAAGATAATTATAAAGGAACTTAGAGACAGGCTTTTCTTTGAAGGAGAAGGAATATCTTATCTGTTCGCGCGACTAAGAGATCTTCCTATAGATAATCCCAAGGAGATGCTCCAAAGATTCATAGAGATTATCTCTGAGTTCTTTGGAATACCAAAGCTTTCTATATATAGGTTTAACAATGGTTTCTACAGATTTATCGCTGGTAAAGGAGAACCTATAATGGGTTATACATTCAAAGATGAGGAATCCATTGTAGTTAAAAGAGCCATGGAAGAAGGCGTCGCTAAAATAACTGATGTCATAGCTGAGGTTGGTGAGAATATTGAACCATGGCTCGCTGTTAGAATAGGAGAGAAAGAGAAAAAATATGGAGTATTGATAGTCGAAGAAATTGATCCTTCGAAGCTAAGCATGCCTTACGAAAAGTACTTATCCTCTATCTCAGCATGGATATATGGAATACTTGACAGACTTGAAGACTATAACGAGGAAATAAGAAAGAAGCATATGTTACCTGATGGTTCGTATGATGAAGAGTATTTCAAGCAAATAGAGGAAAAATATAAAGAACTTTATGAGAAATACAGGATCCCTTATTCCATGATATGTGTTTGCATAAAAAAAGGAAGAGAAAAAGAATTCATGAAGTTCCTACGGCAGGATGATGTTCCAACTTTGATAAAAGAGCTTGACGAATTTTTGTGTTACAAAACTCTTCTATCTACATGCAACAAGCAAGGAAAAAAAGCGGTATTAACTCGATTGAAGGTGAGATTTGGTGAAGATATTAAAAACTGCTAAATGGGTCAATTTCATTGTTGGTTTATACAACGTGTATATTTTACTTTACATAAAGAATTCTGCTTTGTTCCTTATGATATTAAGCATCAATTTGATAATTTTTTACCTCCAAACAAGGTCTTTGTTCCACGTCATAACAGCAGTTGTTACATATCCCTTCGGTCTCCTTCTATCGAATTTCAAGGGAAGTTTAAAAAAGGCAGCAAAGGAGATAAAAGTTGAAGAGGGGGAAGAAACAATAGATGTGGACATAATGCCTTTAAAAAGTTATATACTTCTAGGGACATCTGAAGAAAAGAAAAAAGCTATAGTAGAATACACAAAGGCAGTTAAATCTCATAGAAAACCTGCCAGTGAGGCTGTCAATATGTTTAAGAAGCTTGTTGAAGACCCGCATCCTGACGTTGGTCTGTACGCATCTGAGGCAATAGAGGAGATAGAAGTTTTCTTGATAGATGAAATGTTTAGAGCTCCTAATGACAAAATCTTTTGCAAACTGGCGCTCGAATATGTAAAATCTGGATATGTTTATGGTAATTTAGAGGAATATTACAAAAACCTTATAAGATCCCGTGTGGAAACCATGCCTAGAACCGACCCAGAATATTACATAATAAAATTCGAAGTGACGAGAGATTTAAACGTTCTTTACGAAGGACTAGAAAAAACTGGTTCAATCAGAATAAGAGATATTCTAATAGCAGAGGAAATTAAGAGGAGAAACACAAAAACTGTTAAGAACTTACTAATGCAGTGAAATATTGCAATAACTATCATTTAACTATCATCTTTTCCACTATGCTGGTCAACATCTCCCTGTATAGCTAGGAATTGTGTTATAATTTCTCTTGCCATGGGTAATAAAAAGATGATTCTATCAATAATAATAGCCATTGTTGCAGGCTTTACAGTTTTATCTCTGATAAATTTCTTCAATAGAGGAGAAGTTAATGTTCTACCGCTTCTTTTGTCTGTTCCTATCAAAGTATACATCCTATCTTTTCTTATTTTTGTTTCTTCTTACTTCATTGAAGCTTTGAGAATGATGTATCTGTTATATCATAGAGGATACCGGGTGAAGTTCGGCCAAGTTTTGTATAACAACATAGTAGGATATCTGTTCTCATATTTAACGCCATTTGCTATGGGAGGCCAAGCTTTCCAAGTGTACCATTTGTCATCAATTGGTGTCGATTCAAGTTATGCAACAGGTGTTATGGCAGCAAGGATTCTGCAAAATTCAATAGGAAACATGGTAATAGCTATAATAATGCTTAACACCACGTTGGGATGGCTTTTAAAGGAAGGGCATATAGTTATAGTGGGAATAGCAATAAGCTTAACCTCTTCTACCTTTTTGATTATTTCAATGGCAAAACCGGAAATTTTAATTCCACTCGTAAAAATCGTCTCCAAAATATTTAAAAAAGAGAAATGGTTGCAAAAGTACAAAAAATGGAGCTCCGATTTTAGAGAAAGTATAGAATACATGTGGAAAAAGAATCTATATATTATGTTCATAGATATTTTTGGGTGGTTCTGCGTTATAGCTATACAACTTTTTTCTTTGTTTTTCATAATAAAAGTTGCTTTTCATGTTGATGTAAATTACTGGATGCTTTTCGGAATGATAAATGCAGTAAACGCTTTGGCTTACTTTGTACCAACTCCTGGTGCTTCGGGAGGTATAGAAGCCACTTACCAGTATGTATTGTCGATGCTTGTTAAAGACAGCGATATAGCCTTAAAATCTATTACGAGTTGGAGATTTGTGGCTTATTATATGCAGATTATTTTGGGAACGATACTCATGGCATCTTCTAACTCAAAAGCACTAAAAGCAGATGAGCAAGGAGGAAGGTAATTTTGATTCACTATCTAATAGGGCTTGTAATAGGGCTTTTTATTTCTTACATTGTAGGTATAAATGTTTATTTTTCGATGGCAACAATAGCCGTTGCGTTGCTTCTTTTAATGCTCATATTTAAGAGGAAGGACCTTGAAGTTCATAATCCAATCAATGAAAAAGTCTGCATAATAATCCCAGCATATAACGAGGAAAAAACTATTTATAAGTCTTTGGAAAGTGCTCTCAAGCAAGATTATAAAAATTACTATATCGTTGTGGTGGACGATAATTCCAAAGACAATACCTATGAAGTAGCCATGAGATATAAAGAAAAACATCCCGATAAAGTTTTTGTTGTTAAAAATGAGGTTAACAAAGGAAAGATTAAAAACCTTCTATACACAACAAAAAATTTCCCCGCCGATATATACTTGATAATTGATGCAGATAACGAGATACCTAAAAATTATGTAAGTTACTATGTATCAAAGATGAAAGACATAGATATGCTGGAAACTCCCATTAGTGGGTATAATGCAAATACTAATTTTTCAACGGCGATACATACTGTAGAGCTTCTTTTGATGAGTTTTATAAGAACCATAAATTTCTGGTCCTCATTCACTGGAAGAGGTATGTTTATAAGGAGAGAGGTTTTCGACTACATAAGGACCCTTAACTACAAAGGCATAGATGACGGTGCCTTGATGAACAGCGTTGCTTCAACAGGAAAGTTCAAATGGTTCCATCCTGATGGTATACCGTTAAAAGAGTACGCTACAGAAAATTTTAAAGAACTTATTTATCAAAGATTTCGATGGTACGGTTTTGGAGTCCACGAAGCCATTTCTGGAAAAGCCCATGACATTGTTGTTGGTTTTGGTCTTGAAACTGGAATTCTTGGTGGAATGCTGGTATTTGGAATAGCATTTGGTAGCTGGCATGCGTTTATCTATGGTTTTCTATTAAGCGCAGCTATTCTCCTATCAGTTTACTTATCAAAGTATTATAAAACACCCATGTCTTTTGAAAAAATCATCGTTTCGGTTGTATTTATTCTCCTATTCCTACCCGTACTTATAATTGTTTCAATTCTTAGAGTAATGTTTAGGAAAGAAAAAAGCTGGTATAAAGTGTCCAAAAAGTGAAATTGTGTAATATCAAAAAATGCAAGTTCTATTATTTTCTATATAGATCAATACAACATTAAAGGATTTAGAACATATCAACCAAGTAGCGTCCTTTGTTAAAATTATCAAGCTTCATCTCTTTCAACCTTATACCATTCAACTTTTCTTCTAAAACCAATTAAGGGAAGAAATATAGCGGGCATCATTACAGATAGCTCAAAAAGCATTATGAAAGGTGGCAGAACAATGGCATTTAGAATACTTACCTTTCTTTCAGTGTCAAGTAACGTTGAAAACGTGAACGTTGAATGGATATATATGATAATTGCTTCAAGTATCACTAAGAATAAATATGTTTTAAATATCAATGACAAAGCAGTAAGAATAACAGGGCTGAAGAAAAACAGAAATGCAAAAGTGTAAATCGCTTTAAATGTTCCAAACCCCTTTTTTGCTCTCTTCATCATTTCATCGAATCCGCCATAGTACCATCTAAAGTGCTGTTTCCACAATTCCCTTAATCCGGTTGCGTACTGCATTTCCACCCAGGGGTATATGGAGAAATACTCTTTCACACCTAGTTTTAGAAGTTCCGTAGCTATACTGAAGTCGTCTACCAATGTGGTAGGATCAATTGGTAACACCTTTTCCAGAGTTTTTCTGCGAAAGAAAACTCCATTTCCCATGAATATCATTTTAACGAAAATGTTAGAGTATACTACATCTTTAACAAAAGTGAAGTAAATTTCCTGTATTATGTGAGAAAAATTCTTTGGTTTGAAATTGTACGGCTCAAAACCTGTAACTATCATTTCGATATCGTCTCGGGAGAAACAAGAAACATGTGTTGGAATATACTCTGGTGGGATTCTAGCATCAGCGTCAAGAAAAAGTATAAGGTCGCCTTTTGCTACTTCCATAGCCTCGTTTATCGATTGAGCTTTTCCTTTCATTCCTTTCTTTCTAAGAAGCTTTATATTTGAAAACTCTCTCGTAAGCTTCTCCACTATCTTATACGTGTTATCTGTGGAATTATCATCAATTACTATTATTTCAAAATTATCATAATAGCTCTTTTCAACCATTCTGATGGTATTTTCTATAACCTTTTCCTCATTCCAAGTTGGAATTATCACGGAAACAAGTGGTCGGAAATCTTTCTTTCTTTTCACATGGAGCTTCGTCGTTCTCATGTGATTTATGTACTTTCCCAAAAGAGATGTAAAAAGACCCGCGAATATGGGAATAATTAATGCATATAAATAAATAACATCTATTTTTCCCATGTAAGCCCTCCCTTAGTATCTCTACTCTAATTTATTATAGATCAACAGCCTGTCTTTTTATCTATCATATTTGAAACATCATAACATAACATTTACTTTTCCTTTTCAATTTCCAGGATTCTATCAATCCTAAAAGTTCTTTCCTCACCTCTTTTATAACAGAAAGCCCTCACTCCAGTAAACTTTTTACCATTGTAGCTCATCTCTCCAACATAAATGGGTTTTATCTTTCTCCATTCTTTTTTACCCGAGGTTTTAAGGTATAGTATCCTAAGCTCCTTTTCCTCTTCTATAGCATTTTCTATGATTTTCACTCTATCTTCCACGGTAAGTTTCTTCGAAGCCCTACTCCAGTCCCAGTTCGTTAAAAACTTAGCTGCTTTCCAATTCATAAAAACATGCCCTTTTTTCACAGGTTGGAGCAAAACTATCCCTTCAAAAGAAGTGCATCTGCTCAGAGCTACATAAAGCTGTCCTGGGGAAAATATTCCTCCGCTCAAATCTATTATTACCTTGTCAAAGGTCTTTCCTTGGCTTTTGTGAATCGTTATCGCCCATGCAAGCTTTATCGGAAACTGCAAAAAACTTCCAACTTCTATTGTATCAACTCTGTCACCATCCAAAACATATTCAAAGAGCTTCCATTCAAAAGGTTTCACGTCAACAATATCGCCTGTTTCCAATTTAACAATTATCGTCTTCTCTTCCAAGTCTATATCTAAAACTTCTCCTATCGTTCCATTTATCCACCTTCCTAAAGAATCGTTATTAAGAAGCATAACTTGCGCACCTATCTTTAGCTTAAGATTTACATCGGTGGGGAGACTATTCATATCAAACTCACCAGAGATTTTTCCCCGTATCTCATAAAGATCACCTGAAAGCTCTTTTAATTTCTTTTCATTGATTTCTCT
>Ga0256842_1003437_pt1 | contig 10537 bp, 10 predicted proteins | sample 4559240metaG_FD_185973 | JGI IMG/M metagenome (GOLD analysis project Ga0256842, IMG submission 185973) | Hydrothermal vent microbial communities from Guaymas Basin, Mexico - 4559-240 | ecosystem: Environmental > Aquatic > Marine > Hydrothermal vents | place: Mexico: Guaymas Basin | collected...
TTAGAGCTATTTATAAGAATTTCGAGAGAGATGCTATTCCAAGTTTGGTAGATGTTTTGGATTTACTAAAAAAACAATCAGAAATAAGATTGCTAAATAAAGAAAAAACTCAGTTAGGCATTCCCGAAGAGGTGATGCAAAAGATTGATCAAGAATTTGAAGCAAATAAAGAAAAAGCTTTGGCTTTTGCAAAGAAAAATGATAAGAGTCTCAAGCCAAACTTAAATATTATAAAAATTGAAATATAATTAATAATGAAATATTTATTTATCACAGGCTTAAGAAGAAGCGGAACAACAGCTGTCGCTAATTTTCTTAATTCTCAAGAAGAAATCACTGTATATAGAGATTATCTTAACTTTCTAAGACAAATTCCTATGCTCTATAAAATTGAAGATTTAGAGAGAAGAAAAAATATATTGTTAAGAAATGCTAAATCGGAAATACAATCAATTGTTGGTATTACCCCAGAATTAAGATATGAAAAAGATTACAAGATTTACGATATATACAAGGATTGCCTTGATCCAATAAAAGAAAAAGGTGATGTAATGATAGGTCATAAAATTACAGAGAGCTTGCCTATCGCAAAGTTATTTTTAGAAGAGGATAATTTTAAATGTATATATGTACTGAGGGATGTAAGAGATGTTATTGGCTCTGCAAAAAATTACATATTAGATTATGATATTGTAAAGCAAGTTAAATTATGGAAAGATGAAATACTTGAAATAAATAACTTATCTAATAAGAATAATTTTTTAGTTATTAAATATGACGATTTTGTAAAACAGTCTAATAAGAAAGAAATTGAACAATTTATACAACAAAAGATTAATTGGAATATTAAAGAGTTTAAAGACCGTAAGTCACCTGAGTGGGTTGGTAACACATCTTATTCCGAATATGAAAATAAGGACTTGAAAGGAATTTACTCAAAAAGTTTACAAAAATGGCCATCGAAAATTAATAACGATGAAGATATACAATACGCTGAGTATATATGTAGAACAGAGCTACTAGATTTAGGTTATGAATTGTCAAATATTCAATATTCTTTTTTTGAAAAACTAAAGTTTAATTTTAGAAAAAGAAGTTCTCATTCAAAACAAATATTAAAAGACTTAATTAGAAAAGTCTTATAAATTAATATATGAAAGAAAAGATAAGAACTTTCTTAAGTTCTAAACTAATTAAACACTCTTTTGTTTTTGTATTGGCAGATGTAATAAATAAAGTCATTCCTTTTTTATTATTGCCAATTTTAACACAATATTTAAGCCCTGCCGATTATGGAACCATAGCATCTTTTAATTCCTTAATTGCTGTTTTGGCTGTGTTAATTGGTTTAAGTGTGCATGGAGCCGTAAACGTAAATTACTATAAACTTAGCAAAACTGAACTCAGTAGTTTTATAGGAAATGTAGTCCTTATTTTAATAAGTAGTACGATAATAGTTAGTGCATTGGTCTATATCTTTAAATTCCAATTAGAAGAATATCTAAAGTTCCCATGGCAATGGTTTTTTGTGGCTGTTATTATTTCTTTAGGCTCTTTTCTGGTTACTATAAACTTAACACTTTGGATAGCCGAACAGCAACCAAAAAAGTTTGGAATATTTAACATCTTAGACACCCTACTAAAGTTAAGTATGTCGCTTTGGTTTATTGTAATTTTAGCAATGGACTGGCGAGGTAGAATTTTGGCCATGCTTATAGGCACAGTTATTATGGCCACGGTAAGTCTTGCAATTTTGTGGCGGAGAGGATATTTAAAGTTCCAATACGACGAGCTACATATAAAAGACGCTTTACATTTTGGCTTACCTCTAGTTCCACACCAACTAAGCGGTTGGTTAAGAAACGGCGCTATTATTATTATATTGGTTAATATTATAGGGCAATCCAATACCGGTTTATACGATGTAGGCTTTAAAATAGCATCTATATTAGGGTTTCTGACAGTTGCTTTTAACAAAGCTTACCAACCCTATTTATTTCGGAAACTAAAAGCCATTCCATCGCTTAACATAAAAGAGAATATTGTAAAGCAAGCTTATGCTTATATATTTCTATTACTAATTGCTGCAACAGGCTTAACTCTAATTTCGCCCTATCTTATAACTTATATTTTAGATCCACGATTTGCCAATTCGTATATTTACGTTGGGTATATTAGTTTTGCCTTAGCCTTTAAAGGGATGAATCATATGGTAGGAGGATATATATTTTATGAAAAGAAAACAAAATATTTAGCTTATATTACGTTTTTTGTATCGTTAATACACATTGCTATAGCTTATGTCCTAATACAAGAATACGGTGCCTTAGGGGCAGCACAAGCAAGTTTATTTAGCTTCTTTCTGTCTTTTTTAATGGTTTGGTATTATAGCAACAAGGTTTATCCCATGCCTTGGTTTAGTGTTTGGAAACGAAAAGAATAATCGTCATAGCGAAGGAGGAACAAAAAACGTCATTGCGAAGGAAGGATGACTGAAGTAATCTACTGCAGATTGGGTAGGGATTGTTTCGCTGCGCTCACAATGACGAAAAATAAACCAATTATGAAAAAAGGAGGATATATTTACATACTCACCAATAAAAACAAGACAACACTCTATGTTGGTGTTACATCTGACTTAAAAAGACGAGTTTACGAGCATAAAACACATCTGAATAAGAAGTCGTTTACCCATAGGTACAATTTAGAACATTTGGTGTATTACGAAATATTTACAAATATAGAAGATGCTATTGTTAGAGAAAAACAAATAAAAGCAGGTTCTAGAAAGAAAAAAGAAGAGTTAATAAATAAATTTAATTCTCAATGGTTAGATTTGTACGACAAAATATAATTCTCATTGCGAGAAAAAATGAAACTGTCATTGCGAGGGAGAAACGACCGAAGCAATCTCACTATACAGAAAGAGATTCCTTCACTACTGTTCGGAATGACGTAGTAGCCAGTTGATCATTGCGAAGGAAGAATGACTGAAGCAATTCTATGTGATTGGGAGATTCTTTCACTTTATTAATGACAGGTAGTAGTCATAGCGAATCTGCAAGATGAAGCTATCTCTTTTTGTTCGATAGAGAGATTACTTCGTTTTACTCGTAATGACGTCCATCGTTGTGTTTGGAAATGAAAAGAATAAAAATGAATAATACAATAGAAGACATATTTAACCGATTTTTAGACTTCGAAGAAGAACATAAACTCTTCGAAAAAGAAATCCGTGGCTTTACTTTTTGGTCGCATATAAGATTCGATGTTTATAAAACAATTCTTATACAAACAGGCTTAGGTAGCGAAAATGCAAACAATCAGCTATCGACCGTAAAAAAGATTTCAACAAAAAATCTATGGTTAGGTATAGTAAAGTCACCATTATTTATTCTTAAAAAGAAAAAATATTTAATTGTTAATTCGGTTCGTAGAAATTTAGAGAGAGGGAAATACAAATGTATTTATACCGATTTTCTTACAGATGTATTCGATGGAGAAACACAAAGCATAGAAATGCGTAATTCTAGTGCTTACCAAACGCCTGCTTATTCCGAAAATATAAAATATACCGATGGTTTTGAATTATTAGCTGGAGTATACCTACGACTACTTCAAAAAACAACAAAAATTACAGAATCAGAGATTAAAGATTTAAAGAAAATATGCGATAATATACCTCTAGAATTTGGAATAAATAGTTCGTATTTACTAAATAGATTCTTCGATGCATATTTATTTTATAAAAGTCGGAAACCTTTTTATAATCTCATTTTAAATAGAGGAAAACCTAGAAAACTTTTTTTAATGTCCTCTTATACTCATCTCAATCATTTGTTAATATATTTAGCACAAAAGAAGGGAATAGAAGTAGTAGAGCTACAGCACGGTACCATGGGTAAAATGCATATTGGCTATAATACAAAGTATAAAAAACATGTTATGGGTATGCCCGATAAAATGCTACTTTTTGGTGAATTTTGGAAGAATAATATTAGCCTACCTATTCCGAAACAAAACCTAATAGTTGGAGGTTTTAATCAGCTTAATCAAGATTTAGAAAAATATTCTACTATTAGTAGAAAAGAGAAAGATGGTACTAAAACTATACTCATATTATCGCAATGGACAATTAGTAAGGAAATAATAGATTTTTCTATCGACTTGGCAGATAAATTATCTTCTAAAGACTATCAAATTAAGCTAAGATTTCATCCCTCAGAATATAAAGATTGGCAAAAGAATTTTCCTCAGTTAATTAAAACCAAGGTAATTGTAAACGACAATCCTAAAATAGGATTATACGAAAACTTTTCGGAAGCAGATATAGTTGTGGGGTGTTATTCTACAGCTCTATACGAGGCTATAGCCTTTAAGAAACGAACGTTTATTTTGGCTGTAAAAGGATTCGAGAATTATATTTCTGATTTATACGAGAATAACTTTGCAATAAAAATAGAGTCTCCAAAAGAATTGGTTGATGCTTTAGAAAAAGAAGCAAGAACAACAACTACAAGTACCAAAGAAATGTGGTTGCCCAAAGGAGAATTTAACTATAAATATTTCGAATAGTATCGTCATAGCGAGGGACAAAAGCATCGTCATTGCGAAATCCGTTAGGATTGAAGCAATCCCAATTATTGTTTGGTCATAGCGAACCTGTAAGGTGAAGCTATCTCTTAGCTATTTAATACGAGATTACTTCTTTTCTATCGAAACTCGTAATGACTAAAATAGGCCGTCCTTGCGAAGGAAGTTTGACTGAAGCAATCCTATGCTAATTAGAGAGAGATTGCTTCACTTTCGTTCGCAATGACTCCGATTTTTAATTACCTTTGTAATTCGAGCTAAATAATTTTGAATAATTACTCATTCTTGTGAAAAAATCTATACTTTTTGTTTCTGCACTCGATTTTAAAGAAAAATCGATTCAAGTTATACGTAAAACTCCAGAAGCGTATGTGAAAGCTGGTTGGGACGTGCACTATATAGTAGCAAGAGATAATAGTAAATATGGGAACTATTATTATGAGGATATAATAAATATTGAAGGTGTCACAATTACACGAATATCTAATCCATTGTCTAGAATAATTAATATTTCCCCGTCATCATTTTACAAAATCCTTAGACCTCTCGATAACTACTTAGTGATTTTGTTCTTAGCTATTAAAACTTTTTTAACATATAAAAACAAGACGTTTAGTGTGGTATATGGTTACGAAGTGCATGGCTTTCTTTCTTTAAAAATTATTAAACTCCTAGGTTTTTTTAAGAATGCTAAAGTTATTGCAAGGTTCCAAGGTGTTTTTTATATATCTCCTCTGCTTTTGAATCAAAAGTATTTAAAACTATTTCCCAAATGGGATTATTTATTAGCATTAAAATTAAAGTCGGATTTGTGCATAATGACTAATGATGGTACCCAAGGCAATTTAGTATTAAAAAAGTTAAAATCGAACCACCTTAAAAATTATAAATTTTGGGTAAATGGTGTAGATAATATTATAGTTCATAATTCTAATATTGAAGAAATAACTAATAAACTAAATATTACTAATGAAACGGTATTAATTTCTGTATCTCGATTAGAGAAAATAAAAAGGCTAGATATTGGAATTAGAATAATAGATTATTTAGTAAACTCTTTAGAATACGACCAACTCAAATACCTTATTGTAGGTGAAGGTTCAGAAATACCTAACCTTAAAGAATTAGTATCTAAATTAAATTTAGAACGATATGTAGAATTTATTGGAGCCATTAAACAAGTAGAAGTCTCTAATTATTTAGAATTAAGTCATTTCTTTATTTCTACTTTCGAGTCCTCTAATGTAGGGAATCCCTTATTAGAAGCAATAAGAGCAAACAAAGTGATTGTTACTATAGATAATGGAGATACATCAAGTTGGATACAAAACAAAGAGAATGGTATTATTCATAAATACGATTCGGAATTTGTAAAGAAATCTGCAATAGAAATACATAATGTAATAAATGATGATGCTTTTGGAGAGAAATTAAAAGAAAATTTGAAAAAAACGGAACAAAATAAACTTTGGACTTGGAACAATAGGATGCGTGAAGAAGTTAAAACTATGACCCAACTATGCAAATAACAATAACCAAGTTTATAATATTTTTATTATCTATTTTAGTCATATTAGACAGCCTAAATGGATATCTAATATTTGAATTTTCCTTGTCTATAACTCCACTCATTAAAATGGGATTATTAGTTCTAATGATAAGCATGTTATTGAAAAAGAGAATTTATACACCTTTGGTAAATCTACTTTTATTATTATTCTTAAATTTGTTTCATTTAATTGCATTTCAAGACAGTTCGGGCTTATTTCTTGGAATAACGTGGCCATTGAAGTTTTCTTTAATTTTAACTACATATTATTTTATTATATATTTTATAAAAACAGATAACAATGCCTTGTCAGAGATTAAGCGAATTATATTAATATCATTTGCTGTTTTATCTTTAAATCTTTTGTTGGGACTTTTAGGTTTTGGTTATGAAACATATGCTAGGCAGGGGATTGGTCATAAAGGCCTTTTTAAGGCCGGTAACGAAGTTGCATTGCTTATTATTAATTTAGAATTTATTATTTTAGTTTATCTTATTAGAGCCCAACGTATAGTGTTGTATTTATTGTTTTCAGGTATTTTTTTGTTACTAAGCGTTATTTTAGCTACAAAAACTGCAATAATAGGTGTTGTTATCTTAATAATTACTATCCCTATTATTAATCTTTTAACAACTTTAAAGAATCTAAAATCGATATTCCCTATTGTCTTTTTTTTTGTTGCATTTATAGTCTCAGGGCCTTTACTATTTACATATACAATGAAGAGTTTTAATTTGGAATCTCGCTATGGTAAATATTTTAAAAGCCACAACGAAGATGCTATAGACGATTTTTATGGTGCGAGAGAAGATTGGGTTGATGTCTTATTAAATTATCAAGAAGAAAAAGGAAATACCTTTACATATTTATTTGGAAATTCGTATTCTACAATGATTGAAGTCGCTGAAAAAACTTCAGAAAATGATTTAGTCGATATTTTTTTTATTTTTGGGTTTATTGGGGTTATCTTAACTTATGGCTTCTTTATAAAAAATTTATTTCTTCATGTAGGTAATCTATTTCGTCGAAAAATATTTGAAAAAACTTCGCTGTTTGCTATTTACTATATTCTTTTAATGCTTATTATTAGTATGACAACTGGTCATGTAATAATGTCCACAATCTCAGGAACTACAATAGCAATAATCTTAGCATTGTTATTTTATCAATTACCAATTATTAATAAAGAAAAATGAAGCTATTATTAATTTCGAACATGTACCCTTCCGAGAAACATAGTAATTATGGTGTGTTTGTAAAGAACTCGGAAACTGCTCTAAAAAAAAATACCGATATAATTATTAGAAAAGTTGTAATAAAGGGGCGAACAAAGAGTAAAGCCATTAAATTATTATCTTATTTGAGGTTTTATCTTGCTTCAATATTTGAAATAACTTTTTCTAAATACGATATCGTTTATTTTCACTATATATCACATAATTTACCTTTAGTATTGTGGGCAAAGTTTTTAAAAAGAAAAATTGTAATTAATGTTCATGGTACCGATGTACTTGCAAAGAGAAATAACAAGATTGAAAGTTTAATTCTAAAATCTGCTAAAGAAACAAATTTAATAGTTACTCCTTCAAGGTACTATTTGGATGTAGTTAAAAAGAAATACGGAGTAAGAAAAGAAAAAATATTTGTTTCACCTTCAGGAGGTATAAATACCAAAGTTTTTTTAGTTATTAATACAGCTTTAAATATAAACTCTGTTACTGAAATAGGATTTGTTAGTAGAATAGACAAAGATAAAGGATGGGATGATTTTGTGAAAGCTTTAGAAGCTATAATATATGAGAACCCCCACATTAAAATTAAAGCTCATATAATTGGAGATGGTGCTGAGACCAATCAATTAAATCAATTAATTATATCGAAAGGCTTTTTTAAACTCTACGGAAACTTAGGTCAAGTAGAACTTGTTAGAATCCTTAACCAGTGCAATGTTTTTGTTTTCCCAACAAAAAGAAAAACAGAATCTCTAGGTTTAGTTGGGGTAGAGGCTATGGCATGTGGTTTGCCAGTTATTGGAAGTAAAATAGGAGGACTAGAAACGTATATTAAAGATGGCTTTAATGGATATTTCTTTGAGCCAGGAAATATTCATGAATTAAAGAAAAAGATACTTAAATATATTGATTTGGATATAAAAGAGAAAGAAATAATGAGAGAGAATGCTCTTAATACCGCTCATAATTACGATTCGTCTGTCGTAAGCAAAAATTTATATAAAAGATTATTAGAGTTATAAAACGTTAAGCACGTTTAGATAAAACCAATCCTAAAGGGATTTATATTGGTAAACAAACCGTAATTACTACAGGTGTAGTTATTCTTACCCATAATTATGTAATGGGCGATGGGACCTTTATAGACACAAAAATTGGAGATAATGTTTTTATAGGAGCTAATGCTATTATTATGCCTGGAATAACCATTGGCAATAACATAATAATTGGTGCAGGCTCGGTAGTAACCAAAGACGTCGAAGATTTCTCAATAGTAGCAGGTAATCCTGCTCGTTTTATTCGAAAAGATGAGAATATTGGGGCGTTTGGGCAGTTCACTCTTCGTCTCCGCTCAGAGTGACTTTAAGGCTGTTTATAGTGAACAGTCATAGTGAGCGTAGACGAACTATAACTGCTGGGAGTCTGTGTTCAGCGGAAGTAGTTATTAGCCTTTGTAAGGCTAACCGTCAGTCTGAGCAAGGCTAGTTGTCAGTCTGAGCGAAGACGAAGACAAGACGGTAATAGAAGAAAACCTAATAATTTACAGAGAAAAATAAAGAGAAAATATTGTATTTTCACGTTAACAGTGTAAGTTTGCAATAATGAAACAAAAACATATAATTAGTTGCCCCTGTTACAATATTGCATCTAAACAAGAGGTTGAAGATTTTTTACTAGAAAAGATAAAGAATAAACAAGGCGGATATACAGCAGCCATTAATGCGCTTAAAATTGTAAAATATAATCAAGATCTAGAAACTAAAAAAGTTATTGACGAAGCGCTTATTCAGACCCCAGATGGTTTTGGAGCACAATTGGCTTTTAAAGTTTTGCATAAAGAGTCGGTTATTAAATTAGATTTACCTGGTTTAGCTTTAGATGTGGCCAATAAGCACAAACTTAGAATGTTTTTCTTGGGTACAAGCGAAGCTAATAATGCAGCTGCTGTAGAAAATGTAAACGTTCAATATCCAAATATAAATATTGTCGGTCGTAATAACGGTTTCTTTTCCGACACTTTTGATTTAGAGAAAAAATTAGAAGAAAGTCAACCACAATTGGTAATGATATCTTTAGGTTCGCCTAAGCAAGAAATTTTAAGTGCCAAATTAAATAAAAAATTTCCTCAAATTATTTTTGTGGGTTCGGGCGGTCGGCTAGATATTTTAGCAGGGAAACTAAATAGAGCTCCGAAATTTTATATTAATAATAATATTGAGTGGCTGTATAGATTAGCCAAAGAACCCAAGCGATTTAAATCGCAGTTGGGTTTGGTATCTTTTGTTTACAGGCTCTATAAATTTAAATATACAGGAAATACTAATTAGTATAGTTTTTTGAGTATTCTAGTAAAATACCGATAAGGAGTTGTTGCCTTTTGTAAGAGTACATTCGCAGTTCATAGTTCGTCTTTGCTCACTATGACTGCTCAATGCGATTGCTCAATGCGATTGCTCAATGCGATTGCTCACTATGATAGTTTGTTTTTGCATTGTCATGCTGAGCAGCCTGCCCTGAGCTAAGTCGAAGGGAAGACAAAGCGTGATGCAGCTGAAAAGTTAGTTTATTTTAGAAAATTAAAAATCTGCTCCTCTCTCTTTTGTTGAAAAGCCACTTGATTCCTTTTCGAAATTAGAAATAGGATGATTATCATCTTTATTCATTTTAGACGAAAAGGTTTGAATGACTTCTGGATTAGAACTAATAGCACCTCCTATCGAATCCCATTCTTCGAATCGAGCAAACTCAGCTCTAAATCGAAGACTTACATCGGCTGTTTCACCATTTCTATGCTTGGCAATGATAAATTCGGCCACCCCTTTGGTAGGATTTCCTTCTTCATCCTCGGTTATCCCCATCCGCTCTGGTCGGTTGATAAATGCAATAATATCCGCATCTTGTTCAATAGCTCCAGACTCTCTCAAATCGGCAAGCATAGGCCGTTTTTGAGTTCCGGAACGTAACTCTACACCACGATTTAACTGTGCCAGAGCTATGACTGGAATTTCTAATTCTTTGGCCAGCTGTTTCAAAGACCTAGAAATCATACTTACTTCTTGCTCTCTATTTCCTCCTTTGACATCTGCTTTCATCAACTGCAAATAATCAATAATAATAATATCCAAATTTGCTTTGGCCTTTAATCTTCTACATTTTGCACTT
>Ga0256842_1003438_pt1 | contig 10530 bp, 11 predicted proteins | sample 4559240metaG_FD_185973 | JGI IMG/M metagenome (GOLD analysis project Ga0256842, IMG submission 185973) | Hydrothermal vent microbial communities from Guaymas Basin, Mexico - 4559-240 | ecosystem: Environmental > Aquatic > Marine > Hydrothermal vents | place: Mexico: Guaymas Basin | collected...
TTGATTATCAGGTTTATAAATCTTTTGTGGTAAGCACAAATTATACAATCAATGGTTCTAAGATTAGTAAGTTTGAAGCTCGCCCTGAGCTTGAGGGCAAAGTGTTGACTTATGTGCCTGAGTATTTGGGTAATTTTACAATGACTTATTTAGGAAAGAAAATAACCACAAGCTTAAATATACATCTACAGGGCAATATGTTTCTTGATGATGTAAATGAGTTTGAAATTGATCCTTTAATGTCTCTGGATTTTATGTTTAACTATAGATTTTATAAAGGCATAGGAGTAAAATTCTCTGCTCAGAATATACTTGATGAGCAGCATATGGTAAGTTCTGATCAAATGTCGTTGGGAAGATATATGACCTTGGGAATGAATTATAGGTTTTAGTCTATAAATAATTAAAAAAAACAACAAAAGCCATCAATTATTTGATGGCTTTTGTTTTATATAAAATTTGGTACTTCTTTATGAAAGCATTTTTGCATTTCGTGGTTTTGCAAAATATGCTACTTTCTCCAAAGAAGTTATAACATCATATTCTTCAAGAAAAGCTCCTTCAAGTTTTAATGAAACAGGAGTATAATTTATAATACCAAGAATTCCGGCATCAAGCATCATAATGCTTATCTCTTTAGCATATTGTGGTGGTACAGTGAGTATTCCAATTGTAATACCTTCTCTTTCAACAATCTTTTTTAGACTATCAATATTATAACATAAAGTGCCCGAATATGAGTTGCCTATTTTTTCAGGATTATTATCAAATACAGCATTTAATTGTAGCTTAGTTTGGCTACTATTTAAATAATCTAATAATGCTTGACCAAGGTTACCAATACCTATAATTGCTACTTTTTGAGAAGTAGAGTTACAATCAATAATTTCGCCAATTAGGGTTATCAAATTCTCAATGCCATAACCTTTGCGTAATGTGCCTGTATGACCTATCAACATTATGTCACGGCGTACTTGTACGGGTGTAATATGTAGTAATTTAGCAAGCTCATGAGAGTATATATGATCAACGCCATTGTCCAATTCTCTCTGTAATACTCTACGGTATTTGCTTAATCGCTCGACTGTTCTTTCTGGTAATAATTTCATTTGTTGTAAATATTTAATAAGCAAGTATATTGTTAAAATATACTATGGGGCAAAGATACAATAAATGTTGTTATGTGATTTCTGTAACACAAAATAAATGATGCTAAACAAATAGATATTTGTCAGCTTTATTATCCATAATTTATCACTTTACTTCTCGGATAATGTAATTAGCTCCTATTCTGAAATATAGCACTCGGCTGCTATATATATCATGATCTTTTTTGAACCATGAGTTTATTGAATAATCGAATTGTGAGGAAAGCGATAAAGTAATATTGTCGCCAACAGGAAAATCTATTCCTATTCCTGTGAAGAATCCAAAACTAAAAGTATTGAATATATTTTGTGCATTTCCACCAATCATACTATTTATAGTTGTTATGGGAGATATAGATTTATTAGTTTTGTCAATATATCCACTGGCTACTGACGAAAACATATACGAAAGTGATGGCCCTATTTGAAAATAGTATCGTATTTTCTCTCCATAAACAAATTCTGGAAATGCCTTTAAATACAACATATTTAATTTATAATCAACTAATTGGTCTATAACGAAATCTTCATCAGTATATTTTTTTGATACCTCAATATTATGTCTTTGGTATGATAGCGAAGTCCCAAAATTTATAATGCCAGGCCAACGTTTCTTGAAATTCAATTCAAACTCCATGGCTGGTTTTGCCTTATAATCAATTTTTACGTTTGTATAAGGGCCACCTTCTTTTATATTATAGTAGGACATTCCGTAAGATGCATTAAAGCCAATTTGTTTTTGAGCAAATAGACCTAGGCTAGTTATAGTAAGTAGTAAAGTTATAAGAAAATTCATATTTATTAAGTTTTTATTAATCAAATCGTAGGGCTTTGATTGGCGTAATACTACTGATGATGTATGATGGTGCCAACATCATTATACTTATAATGGATACAACACCAACATTAAGAAATAGTAGTATTGACAAATCCAGATTAATAGGTATTGATGTCATATAATACGTATTTGGATCTAAAGATATGATGTTGAAATATTTTTGAATTAAAGCAAGTCCAATGCCCATAAGATTACCAAGTATTAATCCTCGTATACTAAGGTGTATACCGTGGATAATAAATATCTTACGGATGCTTTTATTAGTTGCACCCATGGCTTTCATTGTTCCTATAAATTTCGTTTTCTCAAGTATTAATATCAATAGTGTTGCAATCATTCCAACTCCTGATATCATTACCATAAGTCCTAAAATAAAAAATACATTTGTGTCCAATAAATTTAACCAATCCATAATAAAAACATATCTTGTATTTATATTTTGGGCTTTTAAATCGTAGCTTATTTCTTCATTTATCCAACGGGTTTGGGCATCCATATCGTTGAATTTGTCAATCAATATTTCGTAACCCGATATCTGAGTATTACTCCATTTATTTAGTTTTCGGATATGCTTTATGTCGCCGTAAATAAATCTATTATCAAAATCAGGAAATCCACTTTGATAAATTCCACAAATGGTAAATTTCCTTATTCTCGGAGGGTCTTGCATAAAGTAAACAAGAAAGCTAGAGTCAATATCTAATTGTAATTTATCAGCAGTTTTTTTTGAAATTAGAATTTCATTTGTTTTCTTATTTTTATCAATATTTGGAGTTCTGCCGCCAATAATCCAATCCTGAAAATTTGACCAATCATAATTCTCATCAATACCTTTAAGTACACAGCCTTGTACTATGCTATGCGCTTTAATAATACCGCCCTTAACACCAAAGGAAGAAATAGATTTTATTCCATTATGCGTTCTAATACTTTCTTCTAACGATGTGTCAGACTCTATGGGTGAAAGCTCCAATGAGTTATTAAAATCGTAATTGCTTATTCTAATATGGCCATCAAAAGTAGCAATTTTGTCACGGATACTATTCTGAAAACCAGTGACAATACTTACCGATAGTATCATTACCATAAGCCCTAAAGCAATGCTTAGTACGCTTAAACGCAAAGCTGTTTGAGAGAAACGATTACTGCTTTCTTTCAAAAATCTATTGGCAATAAAACTTTCGATATTCAATTTGTTCAGTTTTAATAATTGATATGCAAATTTACATTAATTATGTATAGTTTTCATATAAAGCAAAAAAGGAAATTCCATAAGAATTTCCTTTTTATACAATTTTAATTTTTTGTTATAGTACTATAGCTAATATTACTAGACCTACAGCCATTATTCCAAGATAAACAACTAAAACTCTCGCCATTTTTTTCTGCTTCTTAGCCTTATTGTCTTTTTCTACAGCTATAGCTTGTTCATCAACAGACTTAGGTGCTTTTGATAACTCATCAACTGCCATTATTAAAACGGTGGTGTCAGCTACAGTCATTTGTTTGAAATTTCTATAATTTGCAGGCCAACCAACTACAGTAACAGTTGCTTTTGATCCAGATGTGGTTATGGTATAAATGGGCTCAATCAGCAAATCTGCATTAGATTTACTAACAGCATTAAAAATAGCTTCTTCTTTAAGCTTAGTTATTGCTGATACAGAGCCAAATGCTTTACCCTCTACTTTTTTACTTCTGATTTCTAAATCAGTAATAAGTGGAGTATGTTGTATTCCTTTTTCATCAATATCAATTGTATTAGTCTCTGTAGTGTGAAAAATTGTACTACATGATATGGAACTAATAGCTAGAAAAATGAAAAATATTATTCTTGATATTTTCATATTCTTGTTATTAAAAGTGATATTATTTTGATGGAGTTACTGTATTTACTGCTCTTGACGACCCTGCATTTAGTAACTTTAAATCAGATGCTTTTATAGGTCTAAAATTATGGTATGTTGCTGGGAATCCAGTAACAGTTACTGTGATTTTTGAACCATTTGTAACAGAGCTATATACGGGCTCTACTAATACATCAGCTCCTGATGACTTAAGTGCAGCTGCTACTGCTTCGTTATTTACTTGTGCTGCTGCAGTAACATTTCCTGTAGCTTGGCCAGTAACTTTTGTTTCTTTTACTTTCAAGTCAACAATTACAGTCTTTTGAATAACACCTGTTTTAGTGATATCCATTGTTTTTGCAGATGTTGATTTTGATGATGCACAGGATGACATTAAAAATGTAATACTAGCAATAGATACTAATAGTGTAAATAGTCTTTTCATTGTGTAAGGTTTAGTGTTAATTAATTACTGTGTTTTATGATGTTCCAAATTTAGTAAAAATAAGCTTTGAGTAAATTATTTTGTTTTAAAGTTTTGAAATAAATGAAAAATGGCGATAAATACAATTGTTTATCACCATTTAAAAATAAAGTTTTATAAAGAGATTATTTTCTTTCTCTCTTTACAATCTCTTCTATATCATCAATACATGAGCCACAAGCGGTGCCTGCTGAAGTGATATCCATAATGTCTTGTACGTTTACCGCTCCTTTATTTTTTACTGCGTCTACTATTTCGTGCTCAGTAACTTGATTGCAATTGCAAATAATGTTATCTTCCATATTTCTATTTAATTTTCTATATTTAATATTGTAAAAATAGGTCTTATTATTCTAAATGATTATTATAATATTATAATTTTTATCATATTATTATTTACCAATTATTTCAGCAATTCTAACTCCATCCACAGCTGCCGAAACTATTCCTCCAGCATAGCCAGCACCTTCGCCAGCAGGGTAGAGACCTTTAATTTGAACGTGCTCTAGTGTTTCTTTATCTCTAGGGATTCGCAGTGGTGATGATGTGCGACTTTCTGCACCAATTATTACAGCATCATTAGTAAGGTAGCCTTGCATTTTTTTATCAAAAGCTTTAAATCCCTCTTGCAGTCTGTGGCGTAAATGCTGGGGAAGCCATTTGTGCATTGGCGATGAAATAATACCCGGATGATATGATGTTGATGGTAGATTACTTGATTTTCGACCTTTTACAAAATCAACCAATCTTTGTGCAGGAGCAATTTGTCCTTCGCCACCTTTTTCAAAAGTAAGTTCTTCAAAATATTCTTGAAATTTGATTCCAGCCATTATTCCATATTCTTCAAAATCTTGCAAATCTTCCAAGCGAATTTCAACCACCATTCCTGAGTTTGCATATTTTGAATTTCTGCTTGATGGCGACATGCCATTTACCACCAACTGATTGTCAGCTGTAGCAGCAGGTACTATAAAACCACCGGGGCACATGCAGAAAGAATAAACACCTCTGTCGTTTATCTGAGTTACTAAACTATAGGCTGCGGCAGGCAAATAATCATCGCGCAACTCGCAGTGGTACTGAATGCTATCGATAGTTTCTTGAGGGTGCTCTACTCGCACACCCATGGCAAAAGGCTTGGCCTCAAGCTCAATTCCTTGCTTATTTAATTGCTCGTATATGTCTCTGGCAGAATGACCTGTGGCAAGGATTACTTTCTTTGCCACAAATTCTTTTCCTTGGGCTTTTACGCCTTTTATTTTGTTGTCTTCAATAATAAACTCATCTACTCGGGTATTGAAATGAACTTCGCCACCATTGCTGATTATTGTTTCTCTAATATTCTGTATTATGCCTGGTAACTTGTTTGTTCCAATATGTGGGTGTGCATCTACGCCAATATTTTGCTCAGCACCATGGTGAATAAGCATATCTAATACCGTGCGTACATTTCCTCTTTTCTTGCTACGAGTATATAACTTGCCATCCGAAAAAGTTCCAGCACCACCTTCTCCAAAAGCGTAATTGCTATCAGGATTGATGATACTTTCTCTATTAATTTTTGCAATATCGAGTCTTCGCTCTTTTACAGCATTACCACGCTCAATTATTATTGGCTTATAGTTAAGTTCAATAAGTCTTAGCGCAGCAAAAAGTCCCGCAGGACCACTTCCTACTATTATTACAGCTTCGGATTTTGAAACATCTTTAAACTGTGGTTCAAAAACCTCTTCATTAGCCTCTTCGTTAACATAAGCGCGAACATATACATTCATTCTTACGCTTCTATTACGAGCATCTATTGATTTTTTAAGTACTTTTAAATCGGTTAGCTCATCAGCATTGATTCGTAATTTACCAATGGTTTTTTTACGAATAGCATCAATGTCTGCAGCCTCTTTTGGACTTAGTAATAACGAAAGTTCTTTTTGCATAATTATTTTATTTATAGGGTGCAAAAATAACCATTAATAACTCAGTATTAAGAATTAATTAAGCTCACATTTCACTATTAACTATTAAAAATCTCCCAAGCTTTATCAGCCTGTAATTCCAACATATACATCCCATTTTCAGTTTCAGCACCTTGTGCATCTGCACGTTTTAAGAACTCACTTTGCTCAGGGTTATAAATCAGGTCGAAAGCAAGTTGTACTCTAGTTATTGCATTATATGGAATATCGGGGCATTCGTCCACATTTGGCCACATACCCACAGGTGTTGTATTAATAATTACACTGGTATCACTTATAATATCTTCGTTAATTTCTTTCCAATCAACATCATATTTGCCTCGTGGATTTCTAGCATAAATAGTATAATCCAAAGATAGCTCGTCCAATGCTGCAGCCACAGCTTTTGACGCACCACCATTACCAAGAATTATCACTTTATAATAGTCCATAATCATTACCGAAAGAAATGCTTCCAGGAAACCTTCTTTATCAGTATTATAACCAATTAATTTACCGTTTTCTACCTTTATGCAATTACAGGCGTCAGTATCTTTTACACTTTCGTCAAGCTCATCAAGAAAAGGGATTACACTTTCTTTATAAGGTAAAGTTATGTTCAAACCCTCAATCTCAGGATTGCTTTGCAATAGAGTTTTTATGTCCTCAATTTTCTCAAGCTCATAAAGTTCGTATGTGCAATCTGTAATATTTTCGTCCTTGAATTTAGTCTCAAAATATTTCTTTGAAAACGAATGCTTCAAAGTTTTTCCTATTAGTCCGTATTTTTTCATTGTAGTTATTTTTATTATCCTTTATCCTTCCGATTACTATCGGGGTCCTATATCCCTGCCGGCAGGCAGGCTTTATCCTCTTATTTAAGATAGACTTTATTAAAAAATTCAAAATGCCAAGCAATACTTTCTTTCCAATACATTCGGTTATGTCTGCCAGGAGAGCTAAAGTAAAAAGCTTTTATATATAATGAGTCACATTTTTCTTTGAAAGCTTTATTAGCCTCATAAAGATGATCTTTGTTTCCGCAATCAAATATGATTGGCTTATTCTCAAATTTTATATTGTCCAATAAGTTTATTGCAGAATTATTATCAAATACATCTTTATTAGTATCATATTCACCAAGGCAATTGCTAAGGCTACTATATTTTAATCCTGAGGCATTTAGATCAAGAACTCCGCTAGTACTTCCTGCAGAAGCAAAAAGTTGAGGATGTCGTAGAAATAAATACATTGCGCCATGTCCGCCCATACTTAGGCCGGTAATGAAAACACCATTTGTATCAATGCTAAAGTTTTCTTTCAAATAGGGTAGGTAATCTTTTATGAAAAAGCTCTCAAATTGGGATTCTTTTTTCTTAGGACTATTCAAATACCAACTTTCTTTACCTCCATCGGGGCAAACAATTATACAATTGTATTTGTTTGCAAGCTGTTGCAAATTCGTAACATTATTCCATTGCTTATAATCACCACCATAGCCGTGTAGCATTATTACAATTGGCGTTTTCTGTATTGTAAAAGTCTGCCTTTGCTTTGGATAAAACACATATGAAGTGTCAGCATTAGCCAAATATTTTGTTTTTACAATAAATATATCCTGTGCTTGGACAAAGAAATTACTTATTAATAAAGCTAGTGTAAAAAATGTAATTGTGATATGTTTCATTCTAATTGAATGTTTGATTGTGTTTGTTTTAAGACGAACTAGGTGGCACTAACTCTATTTGCCATAAAATAGAATAAGCGTGGTAGCCATCGTCTAATGTGCACCATAATAAGCTCTTTGCCTCCAACAAGGATTTCCTTCTTCTCTTTCAATATTCCTTTGATTATGATTTCTGAAGCTCTTTCAACTCCCATGCTATTAGCCTGTCCTTCGTCAAGTATGCCATGCTTTGTGCCATCTTTTGTAAGTGCGTTATTAGATATAGATGTGTTTATTCTGCCAGGAATTATCATACTCACTTTTATATTATTGCTTACATTTTCGGCTCTTAGACTTTCAAAAAAACCATGCAAAGCTTGCTTAGAAGCACTATATGCTGAGCGAAGAGGAAATCCAAACTTGCCAACAACACTACTTACTGCACAAATATGACCACTCTGCTGCTTTATCATAATCGGAAGTACAGCTTTTGTAAGCGCTACAGTACCAAAAAAATTGGTTTCCATAATGCGTCTGTCAATATCAATACTTGTTTCAGAAACCAATGATCGCTGACTTATTCCGCCATTATTTATTAAGAAATCAATTCGGTTAAATTTTTGCAGAACTTCTGCAATAAGATTGTGTGTATTATCCATTTTCTCCAAATCTAAAGGAAGGATAAGATAATTATTGTCAATAGCATTTGCAGCTTTAACAACCTCTTTAAGTTTATCTTCGTTTCGTGACGATAGAATTACTTTTCCACCATTTTTCAAAACAAATAAAGCTATTCCTTTTCCAATTCCAGAGCTAGCTCCGGTAATCCACCATACTGTGTTCTTTATTGATTTCATAACTACAAATATAGATATTTATATAGATTGTTTGCTTGCAATTTTTAATTTGTTTTAAGCTTAATAAATAGCTACAAAAGAGAAACACACTTTAAATTTATTTTTAAAGTGTGTTTTATAATCTTATTGAATAAAATGTTTTCTAACAAAAATGAACAGCTCCAGTAGAGTGATCATATACTGCTCCAGCAATAATTATTTTGCCTTCTTCTTCAAGATTTCGGAGAATTGGACTTTGATTGCGGATATCATTGATTGATTGCTCAACATTTTTATATGAAACAAGGTCTACAAATTTAAGATTCTTGGCAGTACGCTCAAATCCTTCTTCTGTTTTTACTCTTTCTGCGGCCAATTGTATATGTCGTAATGATGGGCTTAGGTTATCAAGCACAACATTATCAATAGCACCTTTTACAGCTCCACATGATGTGTGACCAAGTACTAAAACTAATTTTGAGCCACTAACGGCACAAGCATATTCCATGCTTCCCAATATATCCTGATTGATAATATTACCTGCAATACGTGCAATAAATAAATCGCCAATTCCTTGGTCAAAAAGTATTGATGGCTCTACTCTAGAGTCGATACAACCAAGTACAATTGCAAAAGGGTGCTGAGAGTCAATAGTCTCTCGAATATGCCATTCGTGCTCACGCTCAATCATGTCCTTTTGTACAAAACGATCATTTCCTTCTTTCATCATTTGTAAGGCCATATCAGGTGTAATAGTAGAGAGCAACTCTTTACTTTTTACTTGTTTACTTAATTCTTGTGTGTTTGGCATATATTTGTGTTTTATATTTAACTATTTTGTTTTGCGAATATACTAATATTTATTAGGATATAATTGGCTTAAATATTATTTTTAAGCCAATTTTCGCATTGATTTATTGCCAAACAGTTTTCCTCAGGAACAAGGTCTGGCACAATACTAATATGACGGAACATATCCTCTGCTTGGCCATATAAGCCAGTAAGCACAATAGAAGTTCCTTTTTGTTTAAGATCCAATAAAGTGTCTTCCATTGCATAAAGTCCACTTTGATCAACATAAGGTACTTTATCCATTCTTATTATCACCACCTTGGTATCTGGTATAGATTTCATAATATCTTGAAATCCTGCAGCAGCACCAAAAAATAAAGGTCCATTGATATGCTTAATATAAATTTGATCATTAGCAATAGTGCTTATTTTAGCTTCATCATCCCAAGGTTTTTCTGGCTCAAAATCTTTTAGAGGCTCAGCTTTACTTCCTTCTTCAACCAAATCTGATGCTTTTTTCATAAATAATAATGAAGAAAGAACCATTCCTACTGCCACAGCAATAAGCAAGTCAACAAAGACTGTAAGTAATAGAACCAATACCATTATTACAGCATCACTTTTAGGGATGCTACGCATATGCTTAATTCCTTTATAATCAATAATGCCAATTCCTACTGTAATAAGTATTCCTGCGAGTACAGCATTTGGTACGTGACCAACTAAAGTGCCCAATCCCAATAGAATAGCTAATAATAATATACCAGCCATAACACCAGAAAGTCTATTCTTTCCGCCAGAATTTATATTAATTACAGTACGCATTGTAGCTCCAGCTCCAGGAAGTCCACCTAATAAACCAGCACCAATATTACCAATTCCTTGGCCAATAAGTTCTCTGTTACTATCGTGTTTTTCTTTAGTCATATTGTCGGCGACAACAGATGTTAGTAGCGAGTCTATTGCT
>Ga0256842_1003439_pt1 | contig 10527 bp, 7 predicted proteins | sample 4559240metaG_FD_185973 | JGI IMG/M metagenome (GOLD analysis project Ga0256842, IMG submission 185973) | Hydrothermal vent microbial communities from Guaymas Basin, Mexico - 4559-240 | ecosystem: Environmental > Aquatic > Marine > Hydrothermal vents | place: Mexico: Guaymas Basin | collected...
CAGCGCCTGCTGTTTCCCATCGAGGATGATGGCGGCAACGTGGTGGCGTTTGGGGGGCGGGTACTTGACGACAGCCTGCCCAAGTACATAAATTCACCCGAGTCGCCCCTGTATCAGAAAAGTCGGGTGTTGTACGGGCTGCATCAGGCCAAAACCGCCATGCGCCAGCGGCGCAGCGTGGTGGTGGTTGAGGGTTATTTCGATCATCTGGCGCTGGTACAGGCGGGGGTGGAAAACGTGGTGGCCACCTGTGGCACCGCTCTTACCGGTGAACACGCGCGTATTCTGACGCGTTATGTGGAGACAGTTGTTCTGCTGTTTGATCAGGACAACGCCGGGCAGAAGGCCTGTTTTCGCGCCATGCCGGCATTACTGGCTGCCGGATTGCAGGTAAATACTCTGGCGTTGCCGCCAGGTGACGATCCCGACAGCTGCGTACAGCGCGAAGGGGCGCAGGCGTTCAGCGCCCGGCTGGATAACGCGGTGGCGGCGGTGGATTACCACATGCAGACGGTTCTTGCCGCCGCTGGCGAGAACGTCGCCGCCCGGGCCCGAGCCATCGAAGCGGTGTTGGAGATGATACGGGCGGTAAAAAACGAGATTGAGCGCGATCTATATCTGGATAATCTGGCCCAGGCCAGCGGCCTGACGCGCGAAGCGTTGCAGCGTCAGCTCAAGCGTGAGCCGACAACGGCACCGCCGTTGCAGCGGCGGCCGCAGGCACCGGCGGCAGTGGCGGCGGCCAGCCGGGCCGAAATCATGCTGCTGGGGTTGATGTTTGCCAGCGCCACAGCCTGTGAGCAGGCGGCTGAAGATGGCTGGGAGAGTTTTTTTGTTGTCGACGATTGTCGTTTTATCGCCGGGCTTATAGCCGCAGCCTGGCAGCGCCAGCAGCAACCGGGGCACTGGCTGCTGGACCAATGTGATACGGCAGAAAGACAAAGTCTGCTCACTAAAGTCATGCTGGCGGGCAGTCAGCTTGACAGCGAAAATATGGAACAGATTTTTGCCGACTGTCGGCTGGCGGTGGAACGGGGACGGTTAAAACAGCGTCTGGCACAGCTGCATACGCAAATGCGTGAGGCCGAACAACAGGGAGATTCGGACCGTTATACAGTGTGCCTGCAGGAGATAACCACTCTGAACCGGCAGCTGAAAAGTCGCAAATAGCACCACTCGCAATGTTATGGCCCACCAGGGTTGTCAACGGGAGAGACATTTATGGCCAAAAAAAGTAAGGAAGAAGAGTTTCAACAGCTGATTGAATCGGGCAAGGAGAAGGGCTTTCTCACTTTTGACGAAGTGAACGACGCTTTGCCTGAGGATATGGTGTCCAGTAAGCAGCTTGACGATGTGTTGAATATGTTTGGCGATCTCGATATCGAGATCGTCGAATGTGAGGCCAAGAGGACCGAGCCGGAAGCGGAAAAAACCGCCAGCGAACAACCGGCGCATAAAGAGGAGCCGCAGAGTTTTGAGGCTGGTGTCATAGGTCGTACCAGCGATCCGGTGCGCATGTATCTGCGCGAAATGGGGCAGGTGGCGCTGCTGACCCGCGAGGGCGAGGTGGAGATAGCCAAGCGGATTGAAGAGGGAGAAGGTGCCATTACCCAGGTGGTGTTGCGCACTCCCATTGCTATTGATGAAATTATTTCGCTGGGCGAGCAGTTGAGCAGCGGCGATATCGGTATTCACGATATTACCAGGGATTACGATGAGGAAGAGGGTGCAGAGGCGGAAGATCATCAGTACCGGCGTGTGTTGGGTCTGATCGGTGAGATAAAAGAAAAAAACGCCGAGCTGGTTGAGCAACGCAGCAAATGCATCAGTGGCAACGCTGCCAGCAAGGCGGCGGCAGCAGCGCGGGTAGCTGAGTTGCGCAATGAAATATGTGAACTGATGCGTAAGTTGCGCCTGAAAGAGCAGACTCTGTCTAAAATTGCCGTGCGGCTCAAAGAATTGACGGAACAGGTTAAAAAGGGCTTGAGCGAGGTAGCCGCCTGCGAAAAGGAAGCTGGTTGTTCACATAAGAAATTCCGCAGTTATATGCGCCGTTTTCACAAAAGTGACGAGGAAGCGGCGACGGTGGCAGAAGAACTGGGTAAAAGTGCCGAAGAGCTGCTGACGCTGGAAAAGCGCTTTAAGAGCGCCCAGCGCAAGTTCAAACGCGCCGAAGAGGAGACCGGCTACACTCCCGATGAGCTTATGGAAGCACTCAAAGAGGTGCAGCGCGGCGAATGGCGCGCCAAGCAGGCCAAAACCGAACTGGTAGAGGCAAACCTGCGTCTGGTGGTGTCCATAGCAAAAAAATACACCAATCGCGGCCTGCAATTCCTCGATCTGATTCAGGAGGGCAATATCGGCCTGATGAAGGCGGTGGACAAATTTGAATACCAGCGCGGCTATAAATTTTCCACCTATGCCACCTGGTGGATTCGTCAGGCCATTACCCGCGCCATTGCCGACCAGGCGCGTACCATTCGCATTCCGGTACACATGATTGAAACCATCAACAAACTTATTCGCACCAGTCGCCAACTGGTGCAGGAGCTGGGACGCGAGCCGACACCGGAAGAGATTGCCGAGCGGATGGATCTGCCGCTGGAGAAGGTGCGCCGGGTGCTCAAGATAGCCAAGGAACCCATCAGTCTGGAAACACCCATCGGCGAGGAGGAGGATTCCTCACTGGGAGATTTTATCGAGGATAAGGGTGCGGTGTCGCCGCTGGAGGCGGTGATAAAAAGCAATCTGTCAGAGCAGACTGCCGAAGTGCTCTCTACCCTGAGCGAGCGTGAAGAGAAGGTGCTGCGTATGCGTTTTGGTATCGGGGAGAAATCTGACCATACCCTGGAAGAGGTAGGGCAGGATTTCAACGTAACCCGTGAGCGCATCCGCCAGATAGAGGCCAAGGCGCTGCGCAAACTGCGCCATCCCAGCCGCGCCAAGCGGCTAAAGAGCTTTGTCGACGTACCCTGATTAGCAAAGCCCCGGCAGTGTAGATACCTGCCGGGGCTTTTGTTATCTGATCAGGCGCATTCGGCCACACCGATGCCGTTGCCGTACTGTTGGCGCAGACGGTGAATCATCTCGTCTTTGCTGATATCGGGATAGAGGCGGTTCCACACCGTGTCGGGGATACGGGAAAAATCTACCAATTGTTGGCGGTGCTTCGGTACTTCTTCTACCAGGTATTTCACCAGATCATCATATTTGCGTGTTACGGCAATAGTAAGAACGTAGTCGTTGTTTTCGCTGATGTTGAACGGTTCCGGATATTCCTCCACCAGAAACTTGATTAGATCGATAAAATCGTGATTAGCGGCCAGTTGCAGGACATGACCATCCTCCGGTCTCATCCGTTGCGGACATACCAGCAGCAGGTAGCGCAGCACGTCGATCTGATTATGAATGGCGGCGATGGTCATCACCTTGGTACAGTTGGAAAACTTGTGCAGCTCTTCGCCGTAGTTCTCTATCAGCAGACGCAGTACCTCGACATGACCGTGCATGGCGACAATCTCATGCGGATGCCAGCCATCCAGCGTTTGGCTGAGCATGGGCAACAGTTTGCCCTCTTTGTGTCGTTGCTGGAACCAGTCGGGATCTCCGAGAATTGAAGCGCTGATGATGGCAGTGTCGGAAATCAGTGGATGTAGCATGGTCAACCTCCCGTGATAGATGGGTAATACCTTGTGGGTCGGCAAGACTGCTGGATGGCGCTGTGCCGCCTGCATTTGTTTGACAACTCATTTATGTTTTGCTTAATAAGCAAATTGTGTGCCGGTTGGCGCCAATTGATGTTTTGCTGGTGCTGGCGGTGGTAACTTGACGGCGCTGATGGTTATGTGCGCCTGCCGGGCGGCATGCAGCGGGCCGATGCCGGTGGTAACGATGGCGCCACTGTTGGGAGGCAGATGTTGCGGACCGCGCAGCTTCACCCGGTGGCGGCCACCGCCATTGTCGGTGAATTCAACGGCGATAACTACGTTATTTACCGCAGCGTGGGCGTGGTTGCGGATTTTGGCGACCAGATAGCCGTGGCGATCCAGCGCGGGCTGACACCTGATATAGCGCTGGGGGTTGTCACTGAGATCGAGCCGTTCGTAAGCTGTGCGTGCAGCCTTGCCCGCCGGTGAGGGTGATTTCAGCGCTTGGGCAAAAAAATCTTTGGCGCGGCGGCGCTGGCCGCGGTTAAGCGCCAGTTGTCCCAGAGCGGTGTAAGCCGGAGCGGTGGGCAGCAGGGCGATGCTGCGTTGCAGGTCATCCTGCGCCAGAGTGTCGCGGTGCAGATGCATCCGGCTCAGGCCGCGTTGCAGATAGTAGTGGAAATAAGCGGGATTGCGGGCGATGGCGCGGTTGTAGTTGATAATGGCGTCGTTCCAGCGCTGCTGTTCAAAGCGGATATCGCCGCGCAGAGAGTGGAATAGCGCCTCACGCGGTTCCAGCCGCAGTGCCTGCCTGGCCAGAGACAGGGCCTGGTCAAGTTGTTTGTCCTTGAGAGACTTGCGGGCGTCGTCGTACAACTTGTATGCTTGGCGGTCTTTGAACAGGGTTGCCAGGCGGTGATGGTAGCGCTGGCGGTAACGTTGGCCGCCGCCGGGCAGGCTGGCGGCGGTGCGGAGGTTGGCGTCTATCCGCTCCTGCGAGGGTGGATGGCTGGCAAACAGACCGGAGAGCCAGTCGTTACGCCTTTTTTGTGCCAGTTTAAGGAATGTTCGTTGCAGTTCCACTGCGGCGGCAGGGTCGTAACCGGCGCGGGCCATATAGATCATGCCGTAGTGATCTGCTTCCAGCTCTGCCTCGCGGCTGTAGCTCTGGCCGATCAGGGCCGAAACCAACCCGGCACCGCCCACCGCCAGCGACGAGTAACGGCTGTTGCGCGAGGCGACGGCGGAGGCGGCCATCAAACCCTGCAACAGCATTCCTCTTTCCACCCTCTTGGCGCCGTGGCGGGCGGCAGCGTGAACAATCTCGTGTCCCAGTACCGCTGCCAGTTGTGCTTCATCGTCCAGTTCGACCAGCAGGCCGCGATTGATGGCTATTTTGCCGCCCGGCAACGCCCAGGCGTTGGGGGTGGAATCATTTACCACGGCAAATTCCCACGGCAGGTCGCGCCGATCGCTTACTGCCGCCAGGCGCTGACCAACTTCACGCACATAAGCGGTTATTGTCGGATCCACCGTGTAGTCGCCGCCCTGGCTTTGGCGACCGGGCAGATATTGTTTGGCGCCGATATTGATCTCCTGCGCTTTTGATACCAGTACCAGCTCGTTTTTTCCGGTTACCGGGTTGACGGCACAACCACTGGTAAATGCGGTTACTATCAGCAGTAGTGTAAACAGATATTTCAATCTCATGCCGGGTATTAAACTCGTGTGCAACTGGTTAAACAACGGTCAAACTGTGCCATAACCGTTGCAGCGAGGCAAGATATCAATTTTGCCCGCACCGGTGATTATGTTACAATAAGTGCCAGCAGGCACGATAAAGTTGAACGCTATTCGATAACAGGCGGCAAATCGCAAATTATGGGAGGACGACTATATGACCAATCTCTGGGATGAACGGAAGAAAGCGCTGGAAGAGGATTATTTTCGCAAGGAGAATAAGAAAAAGCTGGAAAATCTTAAAGAAAATATTGTCGATTGCGAGGTTAAAACCATCTGCAAAGATCGTTGCCCCAAGTGCGGGGCCCATATTGTGCCGATGACTTTTCAGGGGGTGCCGCTGGATCGCTGTGAGGATTGCGGCGGCGTTTGGCTGGGCCCCAACGATTTGATAGCGTTGTCGCAGCGTGACGCGCCCACGTGGTTTGACAAGTGGTTCAAGGCCGAAGAGCTGGAACGGCTTGAACAAAACAAGTAATCGGGCGGCTCCGGGGGATGCTGATGTAACTCTGGAGCCGCTTTATTTGGTGATGAGGGCGGATTTTGTAGCCGGTAACCCCTTGCATTCTTGTGGTGCCGGGTATATATTCCACCGCGGTGAATTTCTCCGCCCCGGCGTGTAGCCGCAATTCTGCGACAAATGGCGTGAATCCACGCCGTCGACGGAAATTTCCTCCAACTATTTCCTTACTACATAATTATTTTTAGTACCGTTACGTCTTGCCGGGAGAGTGGCAAAATGGCTATGGCTTGTATTGTCGGTGCGGCGCTGCTGTTGCTGGTTTCCGGAACGCCGGGGCTGGTGTTTTCGCGCCGTTCCAACTATTCGGAACGGATCAGTGTGGCGCTGGTAGCGCTGGCGGCGCTGTATGGTGTCGGTGGTTGCGTCAGCCTGTTGCTGGGCGGCCAGGCGCAACAACTGGTTGTTGCCGGGTATCTTCCCATCGGCGCGCTGGTGTTGCGGGCCGACGCTGTGGCAGTGGTGTTTCTGCTGCCGATATTTGTTATTTCATTGTGTGGTGCGCTGTATGGTCTGCGTTACTGGCCGCAGCGGCAGCAGCCGCGCAACGGACGCAAGTTGCGTTTGTGCTACGGTATCCTCGCCGGTAGTATGGCGCTGGTGGTGCTGGCCGCCGACGCGGTGCTGTTTATCGTGGTGTGGGAGATGATGGCGGTGGCGGGCTATTTTCTTATCACCACCGAGGACGACAAGGCGGCGGTGCGACAGGCCGGTTACGTCTACATTGTCGCTACCCATCTGGGTACGGCAGCGTTGTTGGTGATGTTTATTCTGCTGGAACAAATGGGTGGTTCGCTTGTTTTCCCGGCCATGCACAGTTTGGTGGCTACACCGCTGGCAGGAGTGGTATTTGTGCTGGCGCTTTTCGGCTTTGGTTCCAAGGCTGGCTTGATGCCGCTGCATCTGTGGCTGCCCGGCGGTCACGGCAGCGCTCCGGCACATGTCTCCGCTATCCTTTCCGGCGTGATGATTAAAACCGGCATCTACGGCCTGGTGCGGGTGAGCGGTTTTTTTGTCGCGCCGCCGCCGTGGTGGGGCTGGTTGCTGCTGGTGATGGGGGTGGTTTCCGCGGTGATGGGGGTGGTTTTCGCCATCGCTCAGCACGATATCAAACGTCTGCTCGCCTATCACAGCGTGGAAAATATCGGCATCATCGCCATGGGGCTGGGGCTGGCGTTGCTGGGGCGCAGCTATCATCTGCCGGTGCTGGCGGCTCTGGGTCTGGCGGGGGCGCTGTTGCATGTCGTCAATCACTCGCTGTTCAAATCGCTGCTGTTCTACTGCGCCGGGGCGGTGATTCACGCCACCGGTACTCAGGAGATCGATCGTTACGGCGGCCTTATCAAAACCATGCCGAAAACGGCGCTGCTGTTTGTCGGTGCGGCAGTGGCCATCTGCGGTTTGCCGCCGCTAAACGGTTTTGTCTCCGAGTGGTTTATCTATCTGGGCTTTTTCCGCGCCGTGCAGCACAGCAGTATTGCTGTTACCCTGAGCGCTTTGCTGGCACCGGCACTGGCACTTGTTGGCGGGCTGGCCGTGGCCTGTTTTGTCAAAGTGTTCGGCATCACTTTTCTGGGTGCGCCACGCAGCCGTCAGGCTGGCGACGGTCATGAAGCGGCGGCGCTGATGTTGTGGCCCATGGCTTTTATCATGCTGGTGTGTGTACTCATCGGTGTAATGCCGGTGCTGGTCAAAGCGTTGCTGGGGCCAGCTCTGGCGGCATGGGGGATAGACGCCGTGACGCTGCCACAGATGTTTGCGCACGCCCGTCTTGACGCTGTGGGTGGTTGCGCTGCGGCGCTGCTGGCGCTGGTGCTGCTGGTTGCCGGGGGGCTGCGGTGGCAGCGGCGGCGGCACGTGCAGCAGCGCGGCGCCACCTGGGGTTGTGGCTATCAGTTTGCCACGGCGCGTATCCAGTACACAGCTTCCTCCTTTGCCGAATTGCTGGTGGGGATGTTTAGCTGGGGATTGCTGCCGCATCGGGAGCAGCCGCGGATAAACGGTGTATTGCCTGAGCCGACGGCATTTTGTAGTCATACGCCCGATGTGGTGCTCGACCGGTTGGTGTTGCCGGCGGCGAGCCGTTTTGCCGCTGCCTGTGCCACCGTGCGCCATTATCTGCAGCACGGTATTCTCGGCATATATATTCTCTACATGGCGGCGGCGCTGGCGCTGTTGCTGGTGGTGGCCGGGGGGTGGTGATGGCCGATATCCTGTTGCACAACCTGTTGCTGTTGCTGCTGGCGCCGTTGCTGCCGGGAGTGATTGGCAAAACCAAGGCTTTTTTCGCCGGGCGCAAGGGCGCGCCGTTATTGCAGTTGTACTACGATCTGGCTCGTCTGGCGCGCAAGGGGATGGTGGTGAGTGACACCACCAGCTGGGTGTTTTTTGCCGGACCGGTGCTGGCGCTGGCGGTGCCGCTGCTTGCCGGCCAGTTTCTCCCTTTTGGTGCTTTGGCAGCGCCGCTGTCGTTTAACGGCGACGCTCTGGTGTACGTCTATATGTTCGGCCTGCTGCGTTTCTTTACTGCCAGCGCCGCGCTGGATACCGGCTCGCCGTTTGAGGGGATGGGGGCGGCGCGTGAGGTCAGCTATGCGGCGCTGCTGGAACCGGGTATTTTGCTGGTGTTGCTGGTGCTGGGACGGCTGGCCGGTGATTTTTCCCTGCAGGGGATGTTATCCAGCGCAACGTTATCGGCGTCGTGGCACGGCAGTGAGGTGGCGCTGGGGTTGATAACGGCGGCGTTGCTGGTGGTGGTGCTGGCGGAAAACGCGCGTATCCCGGTGGATGATCCCAATACCCATCTGGAACTGACCATGATTCACGAGGTTATGGTGCTCGATCACAGCGGCCCGGCACTGGGTCTCATCGAGTACGGCAGCGCTCTTAAACTGTGGCTCACCGGCGCGCTGGTGATACAGCTTGTTGTGCCGTTGCTGCTGCCGCCGCAGTTGGGAGCGTCAGCGCTAACCGCTGCGTTTGTTGTCGGCCAGATGCTGCTGGCGGTGATTATCGGTGTTATTGAATCCGCCATGGCGCGTTTGTCGCTGCCGCGCATCCCGGCGCTGATTATCGGCGCCGGTCTGCTGGCTGCCTTCGCTCTGGTACTGGTGTTGAGGTAGTGTGATGAACGAACAACTGCTGCATATTCTGCCGTTGCTGGTGACCCTGATTAACTTCTATATCCTCGCCAGCCGTCGCCTGCTGGCCTGTGTGGAGGCGGTGGCGCTGCAGGGGGCGCTGATAGCTTTTCTGCCGCTGTTGCTGCACGGCACCAGTGCCCATGCCGTCGTTATTGCCGGCGGGGCGTTTCTGCTCAAGGGGATTATCATCCCGCTGCTGCTGATTCGTGCCATGCGCCGCCTCGGTATCGCCCGCGAGATAGAATCGCTCATCGGTTTTGTCCCCACCATGGTTATCGGTGTCGCCATTACGGCGGTGGCTTTTCTGTGTGCCGATGTTCTGCCTCTGGCGGCGCAGCATTACCAAAGTCTGGTGGTGCCCACGGCTCTGGCGACCATGAGCTGCGGCCTGCTGCTGATTATCACCCGCCGCAAGGCGCTTACTCAGGTTCTCGGTTATCTGGTGCTGGAAAACGGTATCTACATATTCGGCACACTGCTGTCGGAAGCGCTGCCACTGATGGTGGAGGCGGGGGTGCTGCTCGACCTGCTGGTAACGGTGTTCATCATGGGGATTGTACTGCATCAGATAAAGCGGGAGTTTGCCACTCTGGATACCTCGCCGCTGACTGAGCTTAAGGAATAGACCATGTTGGTGATGTTGCTTGTACCGTTGATGCTGGCGCTGGTGGCGCTGGTGCTGCCGTCCAACCGCTGGCGGCCGCTGCTGTTGCCGCTGGCCGGTTTTGCTGTATTACTGCCGCTGCTGCGGCTGGTGTTTGGCGCGGCGGTTCCCGGTTGTGGCTGGCTGTGCCTGGATGCGCTGGGACGCCTGGTGTTGCTGGTGGTGGGGGTGCTGTTTGCCGCCTGCTCGTTGTATGGTTTTGGCTATCTGCGTCTGCGCCAGGAGCGCGATAACCGGATATTTGTCGCCAGTATGTTGATGTTTCTCTTCAGTATGCTGTTGGCGTCATGCAGTCATCATCTTGGCTTGTTATGGGTGGCGGTGGAAGCTACCACCATGTTCAGCGCGCCCCTCATCTATTTTAATCGCAACCGCCACTCTGTTGAGGCTACCTGGAAGTATCTGCTTATCTGTTCTGTGGGGATAGCTCTGGCCATGCTGGGGATATTTCTCGTCGCTTATGCCAGCATCTGTAACGGTCTGTCGGCGGATCTGCAGTTGCAGGTGCTGCTGCGCCAGGCGCAGGCAATGGCACCGGCGTGGTTGCGCGGCGGGTTTGTGTTTATGCTTATCGGTTTTGGTACCAAGATGGGCCTGGCCCCCATGCATACCTGGAAACCAGACGCCTACGGCGAATCGCCGGGCATGGTAGGCGCGTTACTGGCCAGTGGCCTTACCAGTGTGGCTTTTCTGGCGGTTATGCGCGGTGTGCAGGTGATGGCGGCCGCCGGTTTGCTGGCCGAGGCGCGTCGTTCGCTGTTGATCCTGGGAATATCGTCGCTGCTGGTGGCGGCGCTGTTTATGCTGCGCCAG
>Ga0256842_1003440_pt1 | contig 10520 bp, 13 predicted proteins | sample 4559240metaG_FD_185973 | JGI IMG/M metagenome (GOLD analysis project Ga0256842, IMG submission 185973) | Hydrothermal vent microbial communities from Guaymas Basin, Mexico - 4559-240 | ecosystem: Environmental > Aquatic > Marine > Hydrothermal vents | place: Mexico: Guaymas Basin | collected...
AGATAAGGGATGAAAAAATAGCTTGTGCCTAACAGGTGCAGAAAGGTTATAATGATTATAAAATTTATGGAGGATTTTAAAAAGTGTGCTATAGAAACATAGTCACTATCACTACGGATTTTGGAACAAAGGATACTTATGTAGGTGTTATGAAAGGAGTTATTCTTTCCATAAACCCAGATGCTCAATTAGTAGACATTACTCATGAGATAGAGCCTGGGAACATATTAGAAGCAGCTTTTCTTTTGAAAGATGCATATAAATATTTTCCTGAGGGGACAGTCCATATAGTTGTTGTTGATCCAGGAGTAGGAGGAAAAAGAAGACCAATAGCAATAAAGATGGAGGGATTCTTTTTTGTTGGCCCTGACAATGGACTTTTCTGGCCTATTATCTCTGATAAGGATGCATTAGTGGTTCATCTGACCAACAAAAAGTATTTTTTAAAAGATATAAGCACTACATTTCATGGAAGGGACATTTTTGCTCCTGCAGCAGCATACATTTCCAAAGGGGTTGATCTGCTGGATATGGGAGTTCTTATAAATGATCCTGTAAGAATGGAGATAGAAAAACCTAAGTTTTTAAAAGATAAAATAGTTGGGTATGTGATAAGAGCAGATCGTTTTGGAAATCTTATAACAAATATATCTAAGAAAGACATAGAAAAGCATTTTGGAAAGAGAGAGGACTTAGAGATAGAAATAGAAGGGAGAAAAATAAAAGGGCTTAGCAGAACTTACTCTGATGTAGCATCTGGACAGCTTCTTGCACTCATAGGAAGTTCAGGATTCTTAGAGATTTCTGTAAATAAAGGAAGTGCTTCTGAGCTTTTTGGAAAAAAGGCAAAAGAGCTTAAGGTGAATATTACACTTACTCAGTCTGATTTTGATTTCTGATCCTTTTTAGATATTCTTCCCATTCAACAGGAAGAAGATACTTTTTTTTGTTATTGCATTCTTTGCATGCAGGAACAATGTTTTCTCTTGTGCTCTTTCCCCCTCTGCTAAGAGGAATTATATGATCCATAGTAAGATTTTTGCTTCCTACCTTTGCACCACAGTAGTAGCAGATACCTCGACTTATCTTTCTTCTCCACCATCTTGTATTTCTCAGCTTTCTTGCTTTTTCCCTTTCTTTTCTTATTTCTTCATCTGTGATTATTTCCCATCCCATCTTCCTGTCCTCATCTCAGGAAATAGTCTTTTTTTGCACTGAGCCAAAAAATACTCATCTGTCATACCAGAGATAAAATCCCTTACAATCTCTGGATATTTTCTCTTCTTTTTATACTCTTCAGACATACCATCTAAGAATCCCTTGAATATATCTGATTCCTGATTTCCTTTTTGTAGATCTTCCATGTATTTTTCAAACAAAAGCCCAAACATAAGTTTTATCTTTCCAGTTTGATCCTTTATCTTTGGGTTTAGATATATATGAGTTTCATTAAATTCTTTTAGCTTCCTTAGCGCTTCTCCTACCCTTTCACTAAAACTAATATATGGCTTATCCATGCTGTTTGCCACAAGATCTTCTACCAAAGTATATACAATTTTTCCATTTGTATCTCCTAATACTTTTCTGCACTCCTGTGGTATATCACTTCTCTTTATAAGACCCAATCTTATAGCATCTTCTATATCTCTTCCAACATAGCTTATGACATCAGCCATTCTTACAACGCATCCTTCCATAGTCATGGGAACAAGCCTGATTTTCTTCCTTTTCATAAGAGCATCTATTTCTGCCTTGAGGGTATCAAAGCTCTTATTCCATTGAGGCTCTAATCTCTTGGTATAGACCTCTCCATTATGACAAAGTATGCCATCTAAGACCTGAAGCGTTAAGTTCCAGCCCTTCCCTTTTCGTTCTATTTCTTGCAAAAACCTGACACTTTGGACATTATGCAAAAAAGGACCTATTCCATATGCCTGACATATATCAGACAATATCTTTTCTCCGTCATGACCAAAAGGCGGATGTCCTATATCATGCCCCAAGGCAATTGCCTCTATGAGGTCTTCATTTAATCTAAGAAGTCTTCCTATGGTTCTTGCTATCTTAGATACAAGCTGAACATGTAATACTCTGTGGGTGATATGATCATTTTTTATGAGATAGAATACCTGAGTCTTATCTATGTATCTGGTATAAGCAAGGGAGTGAAGAATTCTGTCTACATCCACAGAGAAAAACTGCCTGTGCCCATAAAGTATCTCTTCCTCTTCTTTTTCTCTAACAGCCTTTGTGCTAAGACATGCCCATGGAGAAAGTCTTTCCTTTTCTAACTCATCTAATTTTGATCTCAGTTTTAATAACTCTTTTCCCTTTTCTTCCATCTCCTACGGGTACTAAATTTTTCTTGCAAAAGAAAGGCTGTGGTGTTAGAAATACAAGGCAGTTTTTGATATTTTAACAGTATTTGTTTATAATAACAAGATACCATACAAACAGTATAAATAAACAGGTTCAGGATATGCACGGTTCTGCCAAGTGCAGTAGCCTGAACCGAAGAAAAAACCGTTGCAAGGAGGGATTATGAGCGTAGTAACAATGAAAGAACTTTTAGAAGCAGGAGTCCATTTTGGACATCAGACAAAGAGATGGAATCCAAAGATGAAACCATACATCTTTGGTTCCAGAAACGGTATCCACATCATTGATCTTCAAAAAACAGTAGAGCTTTTTGATGTGGCTTATCAGTTTGTAGTAAAGACAGTGGCAGATGGGAAGAATATCCTTTTTGTAGGAACAAAAAAGCAGGCAAAGGATGCCATTATTGAGGAAGCAGAAAGATGTGGCATGTTTTATGTAGCTCATAGATGGCTTGGTGGCACTCTTACAAATTTTCAAACAATTAAGAAAAGTATAGAAAAATTAAGAGAACTTGAAGCAATGAAAAGAGAAGGAGCATTTAGTCAGTATCCCAAAAAAGAGGCAATGAAGCTGGAAAAGAAGCTACAGAAGCTGGAAAGGAACTTAGGTGGAATCAAAAACATGGACGAACTTCCAGGTGCAGTCTTTATTGTGGATACAAAAAAAGAGCATATAGCAGTAAAAGAGGCAAGAAAACTTGAGATCCCTGTAATTGCCATAGCTGATACAAACTGTGATCCTGATGAGATAGACTATCCTATTCCAGGAAATGATGATGCTATAAGGGCTATAAGACTTATATGTTCTAAGATAGCAGATGCATGTATAGAGGGGCTGAAGATCTTAGAAGAAAGGAAAAGAGAAGAGGAAGCAGTAGAAGAGAAGAAAGAGGGAGTTGAGGCTGTTTCTGAAGAGCAGAAGACAGAGCCTTCAGAAGAAGGTCCTGAGGTGGTGATTATTAAGAAAGATACAGAAGAAAAAAAAGAACAAGTAGCTAATAATTAAAACCAAAATAAGGAGGGGTAAAATTGGCTGTATCAACTGAATTGATAAAGGAGCTAAGAGAAAGAACTGGTGTAGGTATAATGGATTGCAAAAAAGCACTTATAGAGTGTAATGGAGACATAGAAAAGGCAATAGAATATTTGCGCAAAAAAGGGATAGCTACTGCTCAAAAAAGAGGAGCAAGAGAGACAAAAGAAGGACAGATTTATGCTTATATACATCCTGGAGGAAAGATAGGAGTGCTGGTAGAGGTAAACTGTGAAACAGATTTTACTGCCAGAACAGAGGATTTTAAAAACTTTGTAAAAGACATAGCCATGCAGATAGCTGCTCAAAATCCGATAGCTATAAAAAGAGAGGACATTCCTCCAGAAGTAATTGAAAAAGAAAAAGAGATATATGCTTCTCAGGCAAGGGAGGAAGGAAAGCCAGAGAAGGTGATAGAAAAGATTGTGGAAGGAAAGTTAAAGAAATTTTTTACCGAAGCGTGCCTTCTGGAACAGCCCTTTATAAAGAACCCTGATATTACTGTTCAGGATCTATTAAATGAGCTTATAGCTAAGACAGGAGAAAACATAGTAATAAGAAGATTTGTCAGATATCAGCTTGGTGAAGAGTCATAATGCCAGTGTATAAGCGCATTTTATTAAAATTAAGTGGCGAGGCATTAGAAGGTAAGAAGGGCTATGGAATAGATCCTTCTGCCTTGAAAGAGGTGGTGGAAGAGATCTCTGATCTGGTGAATATGGGAGTTGAGATAGGAATGGTGGTAGGAGGAGGAAACATATTTAGAGGACTCAGATACGAAGAGTATGGATTTGATAGGGTAGTTGCAGATCACATGGGAATGCTTGCAACCCTTATAAATTGCCTTGCCCTTTCCCAGATATTTAAGGCAAAGGGTGTAAAGACAAGGATTATAAGCCCTGTGGAAGTGAAAGGACTTACACAAGCCTTTTCAAGGGAGTTAGTGGAAGAAGCCCTTCCCAAAAAAGAGCTACTTTTATTTGCATGTGGCACAGGAAATCCTTTTTTCACAACAGATACTGCTGCTGTGCTAAGGGCAATGGAGATGGGGGCAGAACTTTTGATAAAAGGCACAAAGGTGGATGGAGTCTATTCTGCTGATCCTTTAAAAGATGCTGAGGCGGTCTTTTTTGATACTATAGATTATGAAACATTTTTGATAAAAAGGCTCGGCGTGTTGGATCTTACTGCTGTATCTCTTGCTATGACATATGAGCTTCCCATTGTGGTTTTAAATATACAGAAGAGAGGAAATTTGAAAAGACTGATCTCTGGCGAAAAGATCGGAACAATCATAAAAAGGAGGGATGAGTGATGCAGGATGAAATACTTGCTGAACTAAGGGATAAGATGAAAAAGAGTATAAATGTGCTGAAAAGAGAGCTGAGTAAGATAAGGACAGGTCGAGCCTCTACAGCCCTTTTGGAAGACATCATGATAGAGTGTTATGGCACAGAGATGCCTTTGAAACAGGTGGCATCTATATCTGTTCCTGAAAGCAGGCTGATCCTTATACAGCCTTGGGATAAGTCAATCATAGGAAATATAGAAAAAGGAATTCTGAAATCAGAGCTGGGATTGACACCTGTAAATGATGGAAAGGTAATAAGAGTGCCTATTCCTCCTCTTTCAGAAGAGAGAAGAAAAGAGCTGGTAAAGTTGGTCAAGAAGGTGGGAGAAGAGATAAAGGTAGCTATAAGGAATAACAGAAGAGAAGCAAATGAGATGTTTAAGGAGCTTAAAAATGAAAAAGAGATCTCTGAAGATGACTACAGAAGAGCCTTGAATGAGGTGCAAAAGATCACAGACGAGTTCATTGAAAAGGTAAACAAACTTGTAAGTGAAAAAGAAAAAGAGATTATGGAATTCTAATGCTGTGAAAGATGAACAAGCTTCCCAAAAAACTGCCCACCCATGTGGCTATAATAATGGATGGAAATGGAAGATGGGCTCAGAAAAGAGGTCTTCCCAGATTTCAAGGACATTTTAAAGGGGTAGAGACTGTTAAAGAGATTGTAAAGGCTACCAGAGAGTTTAATATCCCTTGGCTTACCCTTTATTCCTTTTCAGAAGAAAACTGGAAAAGATCAAAAGAAGAGATAGATGCTCTTATGAATCTGCTGGTAGAGTATTTAGAAAAAGAGCTTCCAACTATGCAGGAAAATGGTATAAGACTTAAAGTTATTGGCAGGATATGGAAGCTTCCTGAAAGGGCACAAAAAAAGCTTTTAGCTACAATTAGAGAAACAAGCAGTAATAAAGACATGACTTTGGTTTTGGCACTCAGCTATGGAGGAAGACAGGAAATTACAGATATGTTAAAAAGCGTTTTGCGGATCAAGCAAAATATAGCTGATTTGGATAAGATAACAGAAGACTTTGTAGCACATCATCTGTATTTGGATATGCCAGAGCCAGACCTTCTTATAAGAACAGGTGGAGAGAAAAGAATAAGTAATTTTTTATTATGGCAGATTGCATATACAGAACTTTATTTTACAGATGTTCTGTGGCCTGACTTTGACAGAGAAGAATATATCCGTGCCCTCCAAGACTTTGCCAGAAGAAAGAGGCGATTTGGAGGGGTTTAATGCATCTTAAAAGATGGCTTACTGCCTTTGTTCTCTTGCCACTAACTATATATGTTATTGGATTTTCTCCATCTTGGGCTTTTTATGTATTTTTAATTTTTTTTCTCTTTTTAGCCTTAAAAGAGTTTTATAGCATCACTTCTATCTCTTTTGTGCCAAAGCTTTCTGGATATATATCTTCGCTTTTACTTCTGCTTACAATACTGATGGGACAGATGTATTTTTTCCCTTTGTCAGTTTTTTTTGCTGTCTTACTTTGCCTATCTTTTGCCATTGTACTGAATTATTCTCCTTCAAAGGAGGTAATCCAAGATATAGGGGCTTCTGTTCTGTCAGTTGTTTATATTGCTATTCCCTTTTCTCTGATCATGGTAATATATAGACACCCTTTTGGTAGGGCATGGATATTGTTTTTGCTCTGTGTGGTAATAGCAGGAGATACAGGCGCATTCTACTTTGGAAGATATCTTGGAAGACATAAATTACACAAAAAAGTGAGTCCAAATAAGACATGGGAAGGGGCGGTGGGAGGTCTTTTTTGTTCTACTGTAGCAGGGCTTATGTTTATAAGGGCTTTTAAGATTTCTTCTTTTTCCTACAAAACAATATGCTTTTTAATCTTTATCTCTATGGTTGCTCAAATGGGTGATCTTGCCGAATCTTTTATAAAAAGAAGTTTTGGTAAAAAAGATTCAGGCTCTATACTGCCTGGTCATGGAGGAGTCTTAGACAGAATAGATTCTCTTTTATTTGCAATACCTTTTCTTTATGGATACATAATGGGAAGATGAAAAAGATAGTCATTCTTGGATCAACTGGTTCTATAGGAGTTACCGCTTTAAAGGTCATAAGACAGAATCCAGAAAAATACAAAGTAGTTGGTCTTACTGCAGGCAGAAATGTGCATCTTTTACTTGAGCAGATCACTGAATTTAAGCCAAAGGCAGTCGCTGTGCTGCATGAAAAAGATAGCATGTGGCTGAAAGACAAACTTCAAGATCAAAACATAGAGATATATTCGGGAGAAGAAGGATTTGTAAAAGTGGCTACTATGGCTGATTCAGACATAGTAATCTCTTCCATAATGGGTGCAGCAGGTCTTGTTCCCACCTTTTCTGCCATAAAAGCTGGAAAGGATATTGCCCTTGCCAATAAAGAGACAATGGTGATGGCAGGTCCTATTGTTGTGGAAGAAGTGAAAAAAAGAGGTGTTTTTATTATTCCTGTGGACAGTGAGCATTCTGCTATTTTTCAATCTATTCAAGGACATCCCAAAGAAGATATAAAAAGGATAATACTTACAGCATCTGGTGGCCCTTTTAAAGATGCTTCTTTAGAAGAAATGGCAAATGTTACTCCTGAGCAGGCACTGAAGCATCCAAATTGGAAGATGGGAAAAAAGATCACAATAGATTCTGCCACTATGATGAATAAAGGCTTAGAGGTAATAGAAGCAAGATGGCTTTTTGATATTCCAGCAGATAAGATAGACATTCTTGTTCATCCTCAGAGCATAATCCATTCTATGGTAGAGTATAAAGATGGCTCAATTATTGCTCAACTTGGCATTCCTGATATGGCAATTCCTATCTCTTATGCTCTTTCCTATCCTCATCACATAAAAAATGATCTGCCTCCTCTTGAACTGGATAAGATCAGAACACTTTCTTTTGAAAGACCTGATTTTAAAAGATTTAGATGTATTACACTTGCATATGATGCCATAAAAATAGGTGGAAGCATGCCTGCTGTCATGAATGGTGCAAATGAGGTAGCAGTGGAGGCATTTTTGAGAAAAGAGATAGGATTTCTGGACATTCCTGCTATAATAGAAAAAGTAATGGCTGTGCATGAGCCTTTCCCAATAGACAGTATTGCTTCTGTTATAGAAGCAGACAGATGGGCAAGGCAAAAAGCAGAAGATCTTATTAAAAACATTCGGAGATAGTAATGGATACTTTCCATGTGCTTCTTTACTATGTTATTCCGCTGATATTAATCTTAGGAGGACTGATCTTATTTCATGAGCTTGGACATTTTATTGTCGCAAAACTTTTTGGTGTAAAGGTGCTTAAATTTTCTTTGGGCTTTGGTCCAAAGCTATTTGGAAAGAAGATAGGAGAGACAGAATATGTTGTATCTGCCATACCTTTTGGTGGATATGTAAAGATGCTTGGTGAAGGAATAGATGAGGAAGATGAGCCTATACCTGTATGGGAAGAGCACAGAGCTTTTAATAACCAACCTATCTTAAGAAGGATGGCTATTGTTGCAGCTGGTCCTATTTTTAACCTGCTCTTAGCATTTTTTTTATTTATCTTCTTTTATGCAGTAGTGGGAGAAAAGGTGTTAGCTCCAGAAATAGGAAAAGTAGAAATGGGAAGTCCTGCATGGATGGGAGGTTTAGAGCCAGGAGATACTATATTGGCTATAGATGGTATTCCTGTAAGGAGATGGGAAGATATAAGAAAGATAGTTCGCCAAAAAGGTGCTGTTACTATAAAGATCTTGGTCAGGAAAGAAAATGATTTTTATTTGGTAGAAGTCACACCTAAGCTTAAAAAGACAAAGAACATATTTGGAGAAGAGATTCAGGTTCCTATTATGGGAATAGTTGCATCAGGAAAGACAAAGATACTTAGGTTTTCTTTTATAGAAGCTGTGAAAGAAGGATTTAAGAAAAGTCGAGAGATAATAAGGCTTACATGTCTAACACTGGTAAAGTTGATAAAAGGAGAGATTCCTATAAAGACCTTAGGAGGACCAATACTGATAGGACAGCTAACAGGAAAGATTGCTCAGCAGGACTGGAGAGCTTTATTTCCTTTTACAGCAGTCATAAGTATTAACTTGGGAATTTTAAATCTCCTTCCTGTGCCAATCTTGGATGGAGGGCTTATTCTGCTTCTGTTTATAGAAATCATTCTGAGAAGGCCATTGGATCAAAATATTCAGGAAGCTGCTCATAAGATAGGGCTTCTGTTGTTAATAGGACTTATGGCAATGGTAATGTATAATGACATTACAAGGATTTTGACAAAACAATGATACTGGTTTTAAATACAACTACTAAACAATTTTCTATCGCGCTTCTTTCAGATACAGGAAGCATCATTTCTGAGCAGGTAATAATGCCTTTAAAATCAGGTTCTGCCTTTTTTATGCCAAGCTTGGATTTTCTTATAAGGCATTCATGTGAGGATATAAAAGAGATAAGCTGTGTTGTGGTAGCAATTGGTCCTGGCAGTTTTACAGGATTAAAAGTTGCTCTTTCTGTAGCAAAAGGGATCTGTTTTTCTATGAATATCCCTATAATAGGTGTTTCAAGTCTTGAAGCACTTGCCATGCAGGTTCCATGTAGTAATATTCCAGTTACTGCTATAATAGATTCCAGAAAAAATGAATACTTTTTTGCTCAATTTGAGTTTAAAGATGCAATGCCTGTTAGAAAAAGTCCTGATGACTGTATAAGAATTGAAGAATTTCCAAAAAGATTTCATAAGACTCTATTTATTGGAAATGACTATGACAGTCAGGCAAGTCTGATAAAAGAATATATGGGGAAAGATGCTATGCTTGCTCCTGCTCATCTGTGGCATATAAATCCTGCGAATGTAGGAATATTGGGAATAGAAAGGCTCAAAAAAGGCGATGTGGATGATATCTTATCCATAGAACCTATATACCTTAGACCTCCAGAGATCAGAAAAAATCCTTACGGGTTGATAAATTGAAAGAAAAGCATATTAATAACAGATTTCCTATTGCAAGAGTTGCCATACCTTTTGTATTGGCAGGTATTTTGCTTAGCATAATATCTCTGAGTCTTGGAAGAAAAGAGCTTTTTTTCCTCTTTTCCCTTCTCACTTCATTTATAGCCTTCTTTTTCAGAGATCCTAACAGGATTTCTCCTATATCTTCTGAAGGAGCAATACTTTCTCCAGCAGATGGAAAGATTTTGGAAGTAAAGGATGTAGGAGATAAGATCAAGATCTCAATATTTATGTCTCTTCTGGATGTTCATGTAAACAGAATTCCTGTAAGTGGCGAGATAAAAGAAGTCAAGCATACTGCTGGAAAGTTTTTCAGGGCAAACTTAGATAAGGCCTCTGAGCAAAATGAAAGAAACATGATCCTTCTTAAACCAAAGAATTCATCCGATCCTTTTGTAATCATTCAGATAGCAGGCATCCTTGCAAGAAGAATTATATGCTGGGTAAGGGAAGGAGATCAGGTGGTAGCAGGTCAGAGATTTGGTCTTATATGTTTTGGTTCAAGAGTGGAGCTTTTTGTGAATAAAGAATGTAAAATTTTAGTAACCCCTGGTCAAAAGGTAAAAGCAGGGGTAAGTGTGTTAGGATATAGTTACCGTCAACTACTCCTTCCTAACAGAAGGAGCTTGTAGCTGATGCTGAATAGCACCGCTACAATAGGCTGGTTGACAGCAGCCCACTGGAAGGGACATGCCACTTCCAGTCCCAGCTTCTCTAAGAGAAGCCAGATAGGACATAGCTATGT
>Ga0256842_1003441_pt1 | contig 10512 bp, 12 predicted proteins | sample 4559240metaG_FD_185973 | JGI IMG/M metagenome (GOLD analysis project Ga0256842, IMG submission 185973) | Hydrothermal vent microbial communities from Guaymas Basin, Mexico - 4559-240 | ecosystem: Environmental > Aquatic > Marine > Hydrothermal vents | place: Mexico: Guaymas Basin | collected...
CCCCCCGCCAGTAGTACTGTGGAGCCTTCCGTCAGCGCGCCTACAGCGAACCCCGCTAACGCGACATGAAGTGGGTCACCGACGCAATCAATAATACCGAACGGGTTGCTGGGGTCACACTTAACCCCGTGTCTGAGTCTGTAGAGGGCTTTCTCGACAACCTTAACCTTAAGTTCCACAGGGTTGTTAGGGGAGGAACTACTGGTCTTCCCTAACGCATCGTAACCTAACCCAGCGAGTATCGCCATGGCTGTAGTGGTTCCTCCGGGCATACTCTCACCCACTATGAAAGCATGCGCTCCACCCGCAGCCAGTCTACGGCCAAGCAACTTAGCTTCCGAATACAGCTTCCTCGCAGTCCCTGAAGGGAGGGCTGCGGCAACATCGATTCTCCTTCCCACCACCCTACTCGGTAGTGTTACGTGCGGCACCTTAGGCCGTATTGCCGAGCCAGCATCAACTATTACCGCAGGTATCTTCCCAAGCTCTATGCATGACCTAGTAATCACTGCTGGCGTGGGGAGCCCCTCAGGCGTCACCGGTATTACGCTCATGCCTACTGGCATGCCTAAGTAAAGGTACTCAACATCAAGCGCTGGCGTATAAAGCGTTGCCTCCGGAGACGCTCCAGCAACGCTGATCCCGGGTATGGTCGATGTTTTCGTGGACGCTATGACGTAAACACCGAGAAGAACTCCTTTCCTCAATCCCCCTAGTACGGAGCTACAGTCCCCTAACCCACTGACACACCGCACCATCTTCCCACGGTATCATATTGGTTAGGGTAACCAAAAATCCTTAGTGGCTCAAACCACAGCAAATTAATGAGTTACCAGAAAACAGAAAACGTGAGCGCAATGAGCAGCAACAGCAAACTAACAGAGAAGGAAATCATTAAGCTCGCTAATGACCTGTACCGCGACGAGGTCGAAACAAGCTTTATTTACGAGGAACTAGCCCACAGAGTCAAGGACGAGCAAGTAGCCGCGAAGTTCAGGAAGTTAGCGGCAATGGAGCGGGGACACGCTAAGTTCCGGGAAACCTAATAGCGATCTCCTCAGGCCTTCCTGCAGGGAGAAAAGCGCTCGAACTAGTGCTATCTGGCCTAGGCTCAGCAACGATAACCTACCTAATAGGACTGGCGGCCTCTATATTCCTAGGAATAAACACAGGATAAAAGTAGAGGCTATTGTCCGCGCGGTTCCCTCAGCTTAAACACGGCTCTTCATCCCGGGCCCTCAGCTCACGGCAATATCATCACTTGCTGAAAGTATCTTGACCTAGGATCACTAAAACTTATCTAAGATCCTTAAAAATAAATTTCTCATTGATGCGTCGTTAGCTCAAAAATTTACAATTCACGTAATGTATTAAAGATACATGTAAAATCTCTTAATGACGATCTTGATCAATTAACAAGCCCAGGGGTTAATATATGGTTCCATTTAGACCTTTAACTCGGTTACGGTAAAAAGAATTTAATACCTACAAAACTACAGTATACGTTGGTAACGTGTCAGAAATAATAGTGTCTGAGGTGAGGGTCACGGGCATGGTACTGAAAACCGCGATACCTGGGTTCTACATGTTTGTCAGGATTAAGGCAATCCAGAAGTATAAAGGAATCGCTGGGTTCTGCAGTTGCGATAAAGAGGAGGTTACGCGGTTCGTTAGGGAGACTGTTGAAGCTAACTTCAGGAACTTACCAAGGGCTGTCGTGGACAGAGTCACTAATGAGGTAAGCTCAACCCTACTTAGGGAAATGACTGAAGAACTCTGCAACCCGTGACCCCAATAAAGATAAAGAGGCACAGTATGCAGCGCTTGTGAGACTGCCGTACTTACCCAACATTATGTTATACTTAAGGCGCGTCAACTAAACTGATTTAATACTATCTTCGTAGAAGGTTTCATGGGGGTGCTCATTGACTCATTCGGTTACGCTGGACGTGTGCGCGTTTGGTTACATAACGCGTGAGTGGGAGGTTTTCCCGGATGGCAATGTGCGTGAGATCATTGCTGGTCCTCCCTATTACTTTAGTGCTGCATTAGCTAGGCTAGGCGATAGAGTACGTGTCGTGACAAAGGTAGCTGAGGAGGACGTGAGTATTCTCGAGGGTTTACGTGAGCTTGGCGTTGAGGTCATTAACATTCCTGCTAAGTCAACGATGAAGAGTAAGTTGCTTTACAAGCCGTCCGGTAGGGAGATTGAGGTGCTGTCACGTGGTGAGCCATTCGTGCTTAATGACTTAAGGCTATGTCGTGAGGTGAGGATCAGGTATGTTTATTTGGGGCCCTTAAGCACCGAGGACTTCAACCTGGAGTTCGTTAAGGAGGCGGCAAGCATAGCTCCCGTAGTGCTGGATGTTCAGGGCTTTACGAGGAGAATTACTGGCGGTAAGGTTGAGTACGTTGATTGGGACTGGAAGGTGGATGCAGCCCCGAGCATATCGGTGCTTAAGCTTGATGATAGGGAGGGCAAGCTACTCACGGGGGCGGAGGAACCTGAGGATATTGTAGACTCCCTACACGGCATTGGTTTTAGGGAGGTGCTCCTCACCACGAGGTGGGGGGTCTTCATAGGTGTTAAGGGGCGTGGGATATTCTCGGCCTCCTTCAAGGTTAAGGAGGTTAAAGGTAGGACGGGTAGGGGTGACACCGCCACCGCAGCATACGTTCACTCTAAGCTTAGGGGATTAAAGCCTGATGAGGCCGCTGTATTCACTGCCGCCGCAACTAGCTTGAAATTAATGAAGCCAGGCCCGCTGAGCGTTGATGAGGAGGGGGTACTTAAGTTTATTAGTGAGGTGTACGGCGCGAGGATTTCTGTGCGGTGACACATAAGTATAAATACTTCCCGATTGCAATATTTTTCTCGGTGCGTATGAAATGATTAGAATAGCGATACCTGCTAATGGGCCCGACCTAACCTCGGAGGCGTCAGAGCACTTCGGCCGGGCACCGTACTTTGTCGTGGTCGACGTAGAGGAAGGTAAGGTAGTGGGGGTAAGTGCCGTTAAGAATCCCACGCTCGAGCACCACGTTCCCGGTGAGGTTCCTCAGCTCATGGCTAAGTTGCGTGCTAAGGTCGTTGCCTGCAAAGGCATAGGTCCTAGGGCAGTAAAGGTGTTGGAAGAGTTAGGGATCGAGGCCCTCGTCACTGACCGGAACTTAAGGACCGTTAAGGAAGTCCTTGATGAAGCGCTGAAGCACCTAGGCGTTACTACCTGACCCGGCACCCATGTTCTTCGATATGCCCACGACGTAGTAACCTCTTTCCCTCAACCACTTATCGACCTCTGCAGGTTCTCTAACCCACTCCCGCTTAAACGGGTCGAAGTTCCTGAAGGGGATCGTGAACCTAACTCTGACGTTCGCTATGTCCGTGGTGAAGAGGTGGTCGAGCTCCTCAATGCCGAACATCTCCTTAAGCGCGAACCTAAGCCGGGTTCCCCACGCAGTATTCAGCCTCAAGATCACCGCTACGTAGTCCCAGTCTCTCCTCCAGTAGGCTTGATTCACGTATGGGTACCTCAGCAGAACCCTCACTAACTCCCTCAGCATCCGCTTACTCCCGGTAACTATCTTCACGCCGGTCACCGTAGTTGTTTCAGTAATACCTAATATTGTTGTGCCCCAAAATGCTCCTGACTTGCGTAGGTGGGCTACATGGAGCCCTACCTTCCTTAATGGGTAAGCAACCCTGAGGCGCTCCTTCATAATTCTAGCTATGTCCACGTACCTTAGGAATATGTTCATTTGTAGGGTAGCGTATATGAAGAGGTCGAAGATGTCCTTAGGGCCTCTCCGCATGTTTATGCTTGGCTCAAGTGTGGGTGGGTGCTCTAGAGCCCGCCTCAACGCGTCAATAGGATCCATTAAACGCTTACCGACTAAGTACATGTCAACATGCGGTGCTGGCCTAGCACCTTCATCATTAACGATGTGCCACCGCACCCTACCACCGTACCTCTCTTTTAAGGAATCAATGATGAATTCCGGGCCTTCCTTGAAGGGATATGTGTAGATCAGGAGTGTGCTGTCGACGCAGTCAGTAACGGAAACTAACCAAGGTCTGTAGGGTATGTCCTTAACGCGCCCAACGTTTCCTTTAACCATGATCATTAACCTTCCTAACCCCAGTGGGGCGGTGGCGCAGTTAGGAACGAATCTCACGCCAGCTGACTTAAACTTCCTAACGTAGGCTGTTACTTTAGATGGGGAAATACTTAACGCGTCCGCAACTTCCTTGAATCTTATTGGGGGGCTGAGCTTCATGAGGGCATTAACGAATTCAGCACCGTACTTCAGCTTCCGCACTAGGTTCACTAGCGACTCATGCCTTCTCCTGAATAATGCCTTAGTCGCCTCAACATCCTGCTCAGGGGCCTCCAGCTCCAAGTAATGCTTTAACCAACCCATAACACAACATCCGCTTAACTAGTGACTTATTACGGAGAACACGATGTACCTCAACACATACGATATTACCACCGATAGAATTATTCCCAGCAAGTGACCAACCCATGAACTGAGTTCGTCATACGCCACTCGCGCAGCCCCTCTAGCGTACCCAGCCATCTCAGGCGAAACTATGGATGCCCGCATCGCCCCCGAAACACCTGCCAACGCCCCAAGAACCCTCCCACCAATACTCAGCAAAGCCACGATGACAGTCCATAAAGGTAGGTCCGCAAGTGCCGAGACTACCTTACCCAGGTTAATAGCGTAGGACATTATGAAGGACGCCAACACTACGCCGATGGCGGTGGCGCAGGCCTCCTTAAGGACTCCCCGTATCTCCATGTCACTCCACTCACTATTAAGAGTATTAACACCTATCAATAAAACAATTATCAGTTACCTATTAAGCTCCACTAAGAGTAAGGGAACCAAGAAGTATAGCACAGCAGCAGATAAGAGTATCAGGAGGGCGTAGGCGGATGTTACGCGCCCGGCCCTCACGAGCCGGGGAAGTATCAGTACTAACGTCCCTGCCCACCCATGAAGTAAGGCTAACAACACAAACCCAAATCTTATGGGCGGCGCTGAGTGCACGACCACTCCCTCACCATACCCCACACCGAAGAACCTACCTGTAATTTGAGGAGCCATTAGGGCGTAACCGCTGAGGATCATTGCGATCGTCAAGATAAGTAGTGGCGGCGCTGTTAGTGCCACTACATGCCGGAGCACATGCACTAACTTAAGCAATTCCTTTCCTGCGTTGTCTGGCGACATTACTTCCCACCCCTCTGCGATGAGTACCAGTTACCTATTTCCTGGAAGCTCGGGTACCTTAACGCCTTAGGCACACCGACGGGTATTACGTAGAGTGGGGCCTCATCCTTACCTGCCTTCACCACGGACGCTACCCAGTCATCATGGAACGCACCCACAACAACCGTTCCTAGGCCAAGCGCCGTAGCCATTAAGTACACGTTCTGTGCCGCGTGCCCTGCCTCCATGTAGACGTACCTGATCCCTCTCTCACCGTAGACTCTCGTCGTGCGTTCGAATACAGCACACATTACTAGGTCAACGGGGGCGTCCCTAACCCATGGCTGGTTCAGGGACGCCTTAGCTAGCTCCTCCCTTAAGTCACCTTCCCTCACCTTGGTGAGGGCATGCTTCATGACGTCATATCTGTACACACCTGCCCTTAGGTACTTGCCCGGTTCAAGCAATACTCCCCTATCCCCGACAACCACGTACAGTACTAGGGGGTATGTCGCCCCCGCGCTGGGGGCGGCCCTGAACCTGCGGGTAGGGTCCGTTATGCCTTGTGCAGCCCAAAGAATCATTGAGAGTTGAGTTAGTGTTAATGGTTCGTCCTTGTATTCTCTTAAGCTCCTTCTCCAGAGTATGGCTTCCTCGACCGTAACGTTACTTACCTGACGCGGCAGTGGAAGGTAGACCGTGTTGCCCGTGATGGAGTACTCGGCCCGCGTGCTTGTTGCGACAGTGGTGGCGGTGCTCGTGTTGCTTCCCGTGGTGTGCTCCGTGCTCGTTGCTGGCGTAGTTGCCGGTGACGTTGCGGTGCTTACAGGGCTTCTGAGATGCGAAGTACCGTAGAATAGCCATGCCGCGTAAGCTGTTAGGAGCGCAGTAATTATTATGGTAAGTACCCATAGGGCGGTTAATGGTTTGAGCCTAGCTCTTCTGAGCAAGAACTATCCCTAGTTTCCTCGGTATCACAAGTAATTACACTTGCGTTCCGTTCGGGGGTAAAGCAATAATTCGTTCTTATGTAACCCTTCCCAGCCGTGGTGAGGGTGAGTGACGCGTGTTGACGTGCGGGACGTGAGGAACTACGCGTTAAGAGGGGTGACCGCTTCCTTCCCCTCGGGCAGGCTCTCCGTCGTGTTAGGCCCTAATGGGGCCGGGAAGACTACGTTACTTAAGGTGATTACCGGGCTCACGGATTATGAGGGTAGCGTGCTCTTCGACGGAGTGCCGGTTGATGACGTGCCTCCCTTCAGAAGGGGCGTGTCTTACGTTCCGCAGAACCCGTCACTATTCATTAACATGAATGTATGGGAGAACGTTGCCTTCGGACTTAAGGTGAGGGGCGTTGAAGGTGACGCGTTAAGGGAGCGCGTGTTAAGGTTGCTTAAGGCGTTAAGGATAGAGTACCTAGCATCCTCCTACCCAGTGTCCTTGAGTGGTGGTGAGGCACGTAAGGTCGCCATCGCTAGGGCCCTCGCCGTTGACCCTAAGGTCCTACTCCTAGATGAGCCGTTGACGGGCTTGGATGTTGAGGCGCGTATAGTGACGGAGCAGGAGGTAATGTCCTTAATAAGGAAGCTCTCAATAACCGTCATAATGGTTACGCATGAAGTTGGTAGGGGGCTAGGGACTGCAGACACTATCCACGTCCTATGGGGCGGTAAGATCCTCTACTCAGGTAAGCCCTCAGGGCTTGACACCTCATCATTCCCTGAAGACGCGGCTTTCTGGTTAGGAACCACAATCGACGACGTGGAAGTAGTTACTGACGGCAGCCTATGCTACGCCATACTAGGCGGCTTCAAGGTACCTATTAAGTGCGTGACTGAAGGACTAGATCAGGGCAGGCATAGGGTGCTAATACCGGTTAGTGATGTTAAGATCTGCAGGAAAGGCCCTATAAAGGGCGTTGTTAAGCGGGTGTCGCGGGGTGAGCGTGCATTCAGGATTATAGTGAGTATCGGTGATGCTGAGGTGTATGTCCTATCACCTTTCAATCTCTCGCCAGGTGATGAGGTAGGGCTAAGGATCAACGGTTGTGTCGTCCTTAGGTAGGGTAGTGTGCAGTTTCTGATGTGAAGTTTTTGTAGGTTTGTGTATGTCTTTTTATGGTGGGTGCCTCTTAGTGTGGGGCTTATGCCGTCCTCCCCGAAGGTGCCCACGACCCCCACGTGAAGTGGCTTGTAGCCAATAGTGAAGCGTGGGGTTGAGGCACAGCCCACCCTAGCAAAACCCACACTAACCTAAGACAGGAAACGGTTTCAACGTACTTGCCTGATAGGTCGTACTCGCAAACCTCTACGTACCTAGGCCCGCTCTTGTAGTGGAGCGGATCAGCAAACACTATGTTCAGCACATATCATTTACCATTAATGTAGATTCTAGGCTTGAACGGGCCCTCCTCGGGCTTCAACGGTAGCCTACCCTGATACAGTAGTAGGTGCCCTTTACTGTCATGCCATATCGCGATAAGTATGAAGCAACTCAGCTTCCACGCTACGTAATCATTCCGTGGGTACTCCAAGTACCCCTCCTTCGTGAGGACGAAGACCTTACCTAAAGGGACGAAGTCCCACATGCCTGGAACCCTATTAACGCAGTAACGCTGGAAAAGACCTTGAAGTTAATTGCTGACTCCTTAACCTCGGGTAAGGATTGAGGGATTTTGAATAATCTCATTAGCCTTCATAAGGGCATTCACTGCTGCGTCCCTATCACTGGTACTTCATAAGTGCTTCGCTGAGAGAACATAGTACTTGGCAAGCAGGACGTCATATACCTTAGTCTTCAATTCCGAGATCCTGTTGATTACTTCCTTGGCGGTTCCCCGTAATTTGTTGGTTGTTGTGTCTGGTTCCGACCCTGCGTCACTGTTGGTGTAGTGGTCATTGTTGTGGTTAATGGTTGATTGTTTGTTAGGGCATACGTTACGGCAACGCCTGCGACGAGGATAGCAAGCATGAGTGCGGTTATGAAGGCTGTACTTACACGCATAGGGCCACTGACTTAAACAGTGTCCACGTTCTCTTTCTAAAATACCGCGTCACGCACCGGGACAGCATAGAGACGCGTTTCGCATACCTTGCAAACATTTCGAACATTACGTTGGCTTGGAAGCACGCGTAAATAGTTAAATGCTCGTTGTGAAGTTCAAGAGGTGGTGAGCATGGTAGGCGTCTTAATGATGATATCCTTCGATGTTTGGAATACTTTGCTGAGGCTCGACGTGATCTACGCGTCAATAGCTGGTGCCGCGGCTAAGAGGCTAGGCATTAAGGGGCAGGAAGCGCTGGAGGCGGTGATCAATGCGTACGCCGAGGCCAAGAGGGCTAGGCGTAAGGGCCTAATACCTAAGGGCAGTGACGTGGTCGAGGTCTCTAGGAGAATCCTCGCCAAGTCACTGAAGACTAACGTGGAGGTCATCGATGAGGTAATTGATGAGGCTTTCAGGATCGTGAGTCCGGACGCGTTAATAGTTAAGGGCGCATTAGACGCGGTTAAGCACGTTAAGAATGAGAACCTCCTTGCCGTAACCATAGGTAATGTCCTCTTCTGGCACAGTGACAAGACTATTGAGGCCCTCAACAAGGTCGGCATAGGGCCCTTACTAGACGCGCAAGTATACGCTGACAAGGTAGGGGTCTCCAAGCCCGACAAGAGGATCTTTGTTGAAGCCTTAAGTAAGTTCGGTGTCGAGCCCGAGCAAGCCCTACACGTTGGTGACGGGATCGTGGAGGACTTCGGTGGAGCACTAGCTGCTGGCATGAAGGCTGCGCTAATCACTCCACAAGTACAGGCCCTCCTCAACGTCGGAACCGACATTTACTTCATACCGTCCGTAGCCTACGTGTCCAACATCATCAAAATAATTGGGGGAAGGCGTTCTCCTCCCTAAACCCGGGGGTTAAGGGGCCGTGAGGGAAGAGAGTGGCGAGACCCTATACTTAATCTCCGTCGCTGGCGAAATCCCGCTCAAATCGCACCGCACAAGACCCAGGTTCTTCAAAGCTCTTGAGAAAGCGTTGAAGGATGCTTTAGGTAGACGTGGGGTGACCAAGTTCAGCATATGGCGTGACGGCGCGCGGGTCTTCCTTAAGGCTCCCCACAATGCCTGCGACACCGTAGCTAAGGTCTTCGGCGTAGGGAGGGTTTGTGAGGCGGTAGAGCTAAGCTTCAGCGGGCTAGAAGACCTAGCCAAGAAAGTTGCTGAACTAGTCAAGGAAGAGGTTAAGGGTAAGCGCTTCGCCGTACGTGTTAAGAGGACAGGGACACATAACTTCACATCACTAGACGTGGCTAGGAAGGTGGGTGAGTTACTTCTGCCTCACTCAGCAGGCGTTGACCTCGAGAATCCGGAGGTAGAGGTTAAGGTTGAGGTCAGGGGTAAGGCAGCGTACGTCATTAGGGACTGTGTTGAGGGGCCGGGAGGCCTACCACCGGGCACCGAAGGTAGGGTCCTAGCCCTGTTCTCAGGGGGGTTCGACTCGCCTGTTGCCGCGTGGTTCGTTGCTAGGAGAGGTGCGGAGGTACACTTCCTGCATTTCGTGCTGGGCTCGTCACAAAGTGCTGAGGAGGCATTCAAGGTTGCCTCGAAACTAGCTAGGGAATGGCTCCATGGGTACTCACCGAGGTTCATCGTGGTGGACTTTAGGAGGGTTGCTGAGGTTATAGCAAGCAACGTTAGACGTGATTACAGGCAGGTGGTGCTGAGGGCCCTCATGTATGAGGTAGCCTCCTTACTGGCTCAGCACATGGGGTTCGATGCCCTCGTAACCGGGGAAGCCATCGGGCAAGCCTCGAGCCAGACCCTCAGGAACTTAGCGGCGATAGAGGCAGCCATAATTACTAGGGGCTTCAAGACACTGATCCTCAGGCCCTTACTTGGCATGGATAAGGAGGAAATCATGGCGTGGGCTAGGAGGATAGGAACGTACGAACTCTCGGAGAAGGTCGCGGAGTACTGCGCCATAGCCCCCTCACTAGTGACGACCCGCGCTAAGGTTAGTGAATTGATCAACGAGTTAAGCAAGGTTGACGAGTCTCTGATCAGGGCCTCAGTCAGGGAGGCTAAGGTTCTTAACCTCCTTAAGGACACGCCGCTGGACGCGGTACTCAACAGCGATGTTGAGATAGATTACATTCCAGAGGGCGCTATCGTGGTGGACATGAGGAGCAGGAGGGAGTACGAGGAATGGCACTACCCTGGAGCAATACACATCAGCGAGGCCGGGGATCTACGCAGGTTCAAGGGGAAGATCGTAGTCCTTTATTGCGCGTACGGCA
>Ga0256842_1003442_pt1 | contig 10511 bp, 10 predicted proteins | sample 4559240metaG_FD_185973 | JGI IMG/M metagenome (GOLD analysis project Ga0256842, IMG submission 185973) | Hydrothermal vent microbial communities from Guaymas Basin, Mexico - 4559-240 | ecosystem: Environmental > Aquatic > Marine > Hydrothermal vents | place: Mexico: Guaymas Basin | collected...
GGCGCGAAATGATGAACCACTTCAAAGAGCAGCTCGCCAGAATGAATCGCGAAGAGAGAATAGAGGCGATCTCGCAATTGAAAGAGAAAATGCTCGGTGGTGCCGCCACCCGTCATATGCCTCAATACGCTCGTCCAAACATGATGAAGATGAAAAATGTCATACAAACAGATCAGGTTGCACAGATTAAGCATTTCGATATGACAGAAAAAGTGCACCATGAAGAGATAATAGATCAAGCAATGCGAATGCCAAACAGAGATCATTTCTCATCTGCCCCTTCCGAGAACACTCCTTCATCGGGTGCAAATATGCCAAGTAGCGGCATGGGTCAAGCACCCCAGCAGCCAACATTGCCAACACCGCCGTCCGCCCCTTCCGAGAACACTCCTTCATCGGGTGCAAATATGCCAAGTAGCGGCATGATTAGCAGCGGATCTGGTACACAACATATGACGCAGACAAGGAATTTTTCCGTAAAAGAGGAGGTGAAATAGATGAAAACCGTGATCATGCTGTTGCTTGGAAGTATGATGCTTTTTGCATACACCGATATGGATCTCGATGGCGTCGACGATGCTGTGGACAAGTGCCCCAATACGCCGATTACGGATCTAGTCGATGTCAATGGATGTTCGATCAAATCCGTCATCGTGGAGCAACATTACGATATTATCCTCGGGGCCAGTTATAGCAATATGAGTTATAGTGCAGGAGAGCAGACCGATACATACACCGGCAGTGTGCAGCTGGATTATTACCGTGGTAGTTTTTCGGTACAGCTGCTAACGTCGTGGTTCGACAGCGACAGCGATAGCTATAGTGACAGCGGAACGAACGATACGACGCTTGCCGCCTATTATCGTTTCAAGCCGACATCCAGCCTGACTCTCAATCTGGGTGCCGGCATCGTTTTTCCGACATACGATTCGGATTTAAGCAACAACAACACAGACTTTACCGCATCCGCCAATATCAGCTATTCTCTAAAAAATGCAAATCTTTTTGCGGGCTACAACTATACTGTAGTGGGCGATGATGACATACACGAAGCCAATCGCACGATCCTTTATCAAAACACCAATTCCTTCAGTGTAGGCGCGGGATACTACTTCACTCCGAAAATATACGGCAGCCTATCCTACTACCGTTCCGACTCCATCTATAAAAGTATCGAAGATATCGAAAGTCTCTCCGCTTACGCTTTCTACAGCATCGATACCCACTGGTTCGCTACAGCGAGCTATGCATATGGCTTGAGTGATTCAGCCAGCGACAACTATGTCGCATTGCGAGTAGGATACTATTTTTAGAATCTGCACTCGATAAAGGGAGGTTCCGTTTGAGCCTCTCGTCTTTGCTTGCATCTTTTCTTCACAAACAATTCACACTTTTTTGCTATCATATCGACATATTCACCAAGGAGCAAGATATGAAAAAAATGCTCATAGCCGCGATATTTACGGCTTCCGCGCTCTTTGCGGAATCATTCAGCTGGCACGAGACCGTACGAGTTATAAAGAGTGAGCCTGTATATAAAACCGTGACGATTCGCACCCCAAGCGAAGAGTGCTGGGATGAAGAGGTTCCCGTATACGACAATGGTGGTGACGGAACGGTGGGTGCCGTGATAGGAGGTGCCGCCGGTGGAATTTTGGGACACCAGGTGGGCCGTGGTGGAGGCAAGACCGCAGCGACCGTCGGTGGAGCGATCATCGGTACGCTTGTGGGGAAAAATCTCTCCGAGCGAAATCGCCAACGGCCTCGTTATCGAATGCAGCGTCGCTGTAAAACACGCTATATCGAACGTGAAGAGAATCGTTTTGTGGGATATAAAAATATCGCCCATTACAAAGGCCACCGTATTGTCAAATACAGTGACGAGCCGCTTAAATATATCGATATGACGATAACTGTCAGCTACTGACCAGCTTTTCAAGAAGCGCACTCGAGTCTTTTGGCAAAAGAGAGAAAGGGATACCGCTTTTTTCATAGAAAGGAAGAGTCGTTTCAGCAAAGCTGTCCGACTCTTCGAAGAGATTGATCGCCAGATCGAATGGAATTTTGCGCATCAAAAGCGCTTCCATGCTCAAAAGCGTATCGTTTATAGATCCGAGCCTGCTGGGTGAAAGAAGCAACGTGTGGGCGTCAAACCGCCGTGGTAGATCGATCATGAAACAATCTTTTTCGATCGGCACCATCAATCCCCCGGCTCCTTCGATAAAGAGAATATCGCACCTCTTTTCGATCTCGCGCATATTCGAATCGATGTTCTCCCAGTCGATGGATTCTTCCCCCTTGGCTACATATGGGGCTGCAGGCAGTGTGAATTGGGATGGGACTACGCTTTTTGTGTCGATATCTTTCATTTGCGGATTGAGTCTCTTCATCGTTTCAAGCAGCAGTGTACCGTCGGATGGTTTTTGATTTTCGACCCCCGTTTCTATCGGCTTGAAAGCCCCCGGCCTAAACCCCTGCCTCGCCGCCTCTTCCATCAAGCCAAGAGTCGTATATGTTTTACCTACGTCCGTATTGGTCGCGGTGACGAATATTCTGATAGCCATATACCAACTTTCGATATAATTATTTTCTATAAATTATCGCTAAGCCCAACCGGCCAGAGCGGCAAAATTTCCCAAACTGAAATTTGCTGCATACCGGGCCTGTTGCCGAAACGAATACAGCGTTAGCACAGTCAGAGAGCTCCGCCTCTCTAACGCATAAAGGAACAATAATGAGATACTACGAATATTTTAACACATTGCTGCCCCAGCTCATAGGTGAAAAAGAGGGAAGCGTCGCACCCGACATAACCCCTTCGGCGGCATTTGCATACCATACGAGCGAAGAGGCCGAAGCGATATTCGCAGGCGAATCAGACAAGCCTATATATGCGCGCATTGGAAACCCCACGAGTGGGAAACTGGAAACGGTTCTTGCAAAAATGGAAGGGGCGGAAGGGGCGGTGGCGACCGCATCGGGCATGGCCGCCATCGCCATGGTGCTTACCGCTTTATGTGAAAAGAGAGACAAGGTGCTTTGCGCAGGCGGGTTTTTTAGCGGTACCTATGCGATGATTCAAGAAACGATGCCGCGTTTTGGCATCGAAGGACATTTTTGCAATATCGACGATTTTGAAGAGATGGAAAAATTGCTGCAAGAAGGCGTAAAAATAGTACTTTGCGAGAGTGTGGGCAACCCAAACCTCAAGCTCCCCGATATTCGCCGTATTGCGCTGTTGTGCGATCGGTACAACGCCCTTTTTGTCGTGGACAACACATTGACCCCGCTGATTGTGCAGCCATTGAAAATGGGGGCCGATATCGTTGTATATTCGACCACGAAGATCATCTGTGGCCACTCTGCGGCCTTAGGAGGTGCGGTGATTTTCAGGCGCGTAAAAGAGTCAAATGAAAAGCTGCTAGATCCGAAGTTTTCCGCTATCCATTCACTGCTTGAAAAAGGACCAAAAGCGATGATGACCGTGTTTAAAAAGCGCTCGATGAGGGATTTTGGAATGAGCGCCAATGCGTTCGCCTCGTTTTTGACTCTTCTTGGGATGGAGACTCTCGCTCTGCGTACACGGCGAATCAATGAAAATGTAAAGAGAGTCGCGAAACTGCTACATCACGAAGGATTGAAAGTCCGGCATCCGAGTCTATCGGGGCATGAGCATCATCTACGTTACGAGGCGCTTTTTCCCGATGGCTGCGGGCCGATTCTGACACTCGATCTTGAAACGGAGCGAAAAGCTTTCGCTTTTCTGGATGCTTCGAAACTGCTGACATTGACGGCCAACGTCGGAGACAACAGAACGCTGGGTTTGCATATGGCGAGTACGATATATCGTGATTTCGATGAAGATACCAGGCTCAGGCTGGGTGTTACTGACGGGTTGGTTCGCATATCTATCGGGCTCGAGAGTCCAATCGCCATCGCAGAAGATCTGATCGCGGCAGCGGGAATCTTAAAACAAACTTGATTTTCTAAAAATTTGTGGTATACTTAAATGAATCTAAAACAGATTTGAAAAAAGGAGCGACGTTGGCGCAAAAAGAGTGGATCGAGAGTGAGAGTCAAACAGGTCTCGAAGAGCCGGAACTTTACAGAGTGATTATGTGGAACGATGATTATACTACGATGGATTTCGTAGTCGAAGTTCTAGCCGATATATTTTATAAAAGTTACGACGAGGCAGTGGCGATCATGCTGGACATCCATCAAAAAGGCAAAGGTGTATGCGGGACATATACGTACGAGATTGCCGAGACCAAAGTGCAGCAGACTCTGCAGCGCGCACGAGCCAACGAATTTCCGCTGCGGGTCACGATGGAAAAAGATTAAGGAGTTACGACAATGATAAGCAAAGATTTAAACAATATTTTCAAAGAGGCGGTCAAATACGCCAAAACCCACCGTCACGAGTATCTGACAGTAGAGCATGTTTTTCTGGCGATTCTGCTTTCGGCGCAAGGGGCGGAAATTCTAAAGAAAGCGGGTGCCGACATAGAACAGCTGAAGGCGCGCATCGATCAGCACCTGGTCAGCTCGCTGAAACCGCTGCCCGATGAGGTTGCGCGTGAACCTTTCGAAACGGTAGCTCTTTCGCGTGTCATAGAGCAGATGATCAGACATGCCCAGAGTTCGGAGAAGAAAGAGGCGGGCGTAGGCGATCTGCTCGCGTCGATTTTCAACGAGGAGCACTCGTACGCCGTCGCCTTGATGAATGCGCAGGGAATCGATCGCCTCAGGATTTTGGAAATCATCACGGAGCCCGGTTCCGAGGCCAAGAAAGAAGATTCCGCGAATGAGTACCTCGACCAATTTACGGTCGATCTCATCAAGAGGGCGAAAGAGGGAAAGATCGATCCGGTAATCGGACGTGAAAACGAGATCGAGCGCGTCATGCAGATATTGTGCCGCCGCAAAAAGAACAACCCCGTTCTTGTCGGAGAGCCGGGTGTCGGCAAAACGGCGATCGCCGAAGGGCTTGCACTCGAGATTGCAAACGGCAATGTGCCCGAAATGCTAAAAGGCACCGAGCTCTATTCGCTCGATGTCGGTTCGCTGATTGCAGGCACTAAATATAGAGGAGATTTCGAAAAGCGCCTCAAAGGGGTGCTCCATGAGCTTTCACAAAGAGAAAAAGGAGTGCTTTTTATCGACGAAATTCACAATCTCGTCGGTGCAGGCGCTACAAACGGCGGAAGCATGGATGCGAGCAATATGCTGAAACCGGCGCTGGCAAACGGCGATCTCAAATGTATCGGCGCTACCACGTTCGACGAGTATCGCAACTTTTTCGAGAAAGATCGCGCACTCAGCCGCCGTTTCGCGAAAGTGGACGTAGGCGAGCCGAGTTTCGACGATACGCTCAAGATTCTGAAAGGGCTCAAGCACAAATACGAGACGCACCACAGCGTGCGCTTCAGCGAAAAGGCGCTCAAAAGCGCGATCGATCTGTCGGTCAAGTATATGCACGAGCGATTTTTGCCGGACAAAGCGATCGATATAATCGATGAAGTCGGTGCATCGTTCAAGCTGATGGCGCGCAAGCGCAGAAACGTAAGTGAGCGGGATATCGAAGATGCGGTAAGCCGTATGCTGGGTCTGCCGCCCGCACGTGTAACAAGCGACGATCTGGCGACACTGCAAAATCTAGAAAGCATCCTGAAAAGCCGGGTAATCGGCCAAGATCGTGCGGTCGACGAGGTGGCGGCTGCGATCAAGCGCTCGCGTGCAGGCCTTGGCGCGCCGAACAAGCCCGTCGGATCGTTTCTTTTTGCCGGTCCTACCGGCGTGGGAAAAACGGCGTTGGCCATCGAGCTCTCCGAAGCGCTGGGAGTGCATTTCGAGCGCTTCGATATGAGTGAATATATGGAAAAGCATGCGGTAAGCAGGCTTATCGGTGCGCCTCCAGGATACGTGGGTTACGAGCAGGGTGGACAGCTGACCGAAGCGATCAGGAAGCATCCGCATACCGTATTGCTTCTTGACGAGATAGAGAAGGCGCATCCGGATCTGATCCAGGTATTGCTGCAGGTGATGGACAATGCGATGTTGACCGACAATACCGGCAATAGGGCCGATTTTAAAAATGTCATCATCGTCATGACTTCCAATGTCGGTGCGGCGGAAGCGAACGTAATGGGATTTGGCGCCAAAAACGACACCAAGCACGTTACGGCGATCAAGTCCGCTTTCTCTCCGGAGTTTAGAAACCGCCTGGATGCGGTGGTTCGCTTCGATCACCTCGGAATCGAGCATGTCAAGAGGATCGTAGATAAATTCATAGGCGAGCTCAACGCCCAGATGGCGGACAGGAAGATAACGATCGAGCTGACCGATAAGGCCAAAGAGTATCTGGCCAAAGAGGGTTACGACGAAGCGATGGGAGCACGGCCTTTGGCACGCGTCATCGCGGAAAAGATCAAAGCGCCATTGACTGAAGAGATACTCTTTGGAGATCTGAAACATGGCGGCGAAGTCCGGTTTGACCTGGAGTCGGGCAAGCTGGAATTCGAGGTCGCCGAGCGTGTCTAGGGAGCCGCTCATACCCCGGCTGGGATATGACTATATCTTTCCCAATCCGCGATACGCGATGAAAGAGGGCCTCCTGGCCTACGGTGGAGACCTGAATCCCGATCGCGTCCTGATGGCCTATCGACAGGGGATTTTTCCCTGGTACAACGAAGGCGACCCCATTCTTTGGTGGTCGCCGGACCCCAGGCTGCTGCTCTATCCAGAAAAATTCAAAATCCACCGCTCTTTACGCAAAAAACTCCGGCACGGACACTACAAGATAAAACTCGATAGAAATTTCGTAGATGTGATGCGACACTGCGCCAATGTGCCCAGACACGGCCAAAACGGCACATGGATCCTTCCGGAAGTGGTCGAATCCTATTCCATGCTACATGCGCAAGGATTTGCGCACTCTGTTGAGGTTTACGACGAAGAGGACAGGCTTGTCGGAGGACTCTATGGCGTGAGCGTCGGCACCGCATTTTTTGGTGAATCGATGTTTTCGTTGCAGCCGGATAGCTCCAAGATCGCTCTGGCTCATATGGTGGAGTTGGCGAAGCTGTGGAAATTCGATTTTATCGATTGCCAGATCCCTTCGGATCATCTGATTCGGCTTGGGGCAGAGCGTGTGGATAGAGATAGATTTCTCGATGAGCTGGAGGAGACTCAGAAAAAGCCCGGAGTGCCTGGAGACTGGCGGGAGCATGAATCTTCAATCGAAGCTATCACGTGGTAAAATAAGCGAAAAAAAGGAAAAAATGTGGTCAACGAAAAGATAGGGTTTTCTCTCTGGCTCGATTTCATAGAAAGGGACTATCTGCAAAAAGAGTTCAAACGGCTGATCGATGAGAAGATTATCAATGGAGCCACCAGCAATCCGGCGATCTTCGCATCCTCTATCGAAACATCCGGCGCATACACCGCCCAGCTGGACGCTTTGCAAAACCATTCGGCCAAAGCGAAATACGAAGCGCTCGCGAAAACGGATATCACGATGGCCGCAAAAGCCCTGAAGCCTCTGTATGACGCCGGCAAAGACGGATATGTCAGTATCGAAGTGGATCCTTTCTTGAGCGACGACACCGAAGGTACGATCGAAGAGGGGCGACGGCTTTATCGTGAGATGGGCATGGAAAATGTCATGATCAAAATACCTGCGACCAGAGCAGGGTTTAAAGCGATGACTCGACTGATGAGCGAAGGCATCCCCGTGAACGCTACGCTGATATTCTCTCCGATGCAGGCTCTCATGGCGCTCGATGCGATGGAAGAGGGACTCAAAGTCTGGAATGCCAGCGGAGACGGCCGCAATGTAGAGGGCGTATTGAGTGTATTCGTGAGCCGATTCGACCGGATGCTCGATAAGAAGCTGGAGAGAAATGGGTTGGCCCCGGGCAGAGTCGGGATAATGAATGCCGCGAAGATATACAACCTTGTCGAATCGCGCAGAAACGGAGCGCTTCGTACTCTTTTTGCCAGTACCGGAGTCAAAGGAGACGCTTATGAAGCCGACTATTACATAAAAGAGCTAATGGCTCCTCATAGCGTCAACACAGCTCCCTTGGCTACGATCGAAGCTTTTTTGGAAAATCCGTCGCACGATCCGAAATTGCCGATAAAAGATGATACGATCGAAGAGTTCTTTGAGCATATCGAGAATGCGGGCATCGATATGAATGAAGTGTACGAGACGCTTTTGCATGATGGCCTGGCCGCCTTCAAGGATGCTTTCGCGAAGCTTTTGGCACATTTGGAGTAGATTCGATGGAATATGAAAAACATGATGTAGATGCCAGCCGCCTGACCTTCGAGCAGACAAATCGTGTGCGCCGATATATGAAAAGCCTTATAGAGCATGAAGGAAGCGACCTACATATCAAGGCCAACGCACAGGTTAGAGCACGCATAAATGGCGATATTATAGCGGTCACGAAAGAGAAGTTCACGAAAGAGGAGGCGTTGACACTTGCCAAAGAGATGTTAAGAAGCAGGTTCAAAGAGTTCGTGGAAAAAAAAGAGATCGACTTTCTTTATGTCTATGACGAGAAGATACGTTTCAGGGGTAATATGTTTTTCCAGATGGATGGTGTCTCGATCGTCTTTCGTGCGATTCCGGTGGACATCAAGACGATCGACGAGCTGGAATTGCCCAAGGCCATTCATAAAATTGTGGATATTCCTCGTGGATTGGTGCTTGTTACCGGCGTTACCGGCTCTGGAAAATCGACGACTCTTGCAGCGTTGATCGATGAAGTAAATGAAAAATATCGTAAGCATATCATTACGATAGAGGATCCTATCGAGTTTGTCCATAAGGATAGGAAGTGCCTGATCAACCAGCGAAGCCTGGGGCAGGATACTCTCGGTTTCGCCAATGCTTTGCGGGCCGCACTTCGTGAAGACCCCGATATTATACTCGTCGGTGAAATGCGTGATACCGAAACGATAGATACGGCGTTGCATGCCGCCGAAACAGGCCATCTGGTCTTTTCGACACTGCATACACTCGATGCAAAAGAGACGATCAACCGAATCATCAGTGTTTTTCCGGCCGAAGATCAAAGTCGTGTTCGAAATACATTGGCTTCGGTTCTGGAAGGAGTCTTGTCCCAGCGTCTGGTAAAAACCATCGAAGGAAAGAAGACGGCCGCCGTCGAAATTCTTTTCAATACCTCCTATATTCAAAAGCTCATTCTCGAAGGAAGAGATTTGGAGATCAAGGATGCGCTCGACGGGGGTATGCAGATCTATGGAACCCAAAGCTTCGATACAGCATTGCTGAAACTCCATCAGGAGGGAAAAATCAGCGAAGAAGAGGCTCTGCGCAACGCTACGAGCCCCAACGATCTCAAGCTTCGGATAGAGGGAATGCAAGAAACGCTTGGGCGAGAGCGGAAAGCGCCTATGGATTCTGCGTTCGAAAACGACAGCGACATTTATGGATTAAAAGAAGATTAAACACAGTTTTGATATAATTCGCTCCCTAAAACTCAATTTTAAAAGAAGGACAACACAATGTTGGAAGGAATCGTTAGAGAGAGTATCGGCAAGAGCGATGCAAAAAAACTGCGCCGAGATGGTTATCTAATCGCCAACATCTATGGAAAAGGGCTTGATAATACACATGCCGCATTCAAGATGGGTGAATTTATCCGTACCGTGCGCCACAAAGAGAAGCTGGCATTTCCTATAAAAGCAGGCGATAAAGAGATGGATGTCGTCATCCAGGAGTATCAGCTCCACCCGGTCACCGATCAGATTCTGCATGTAGATCTGATGGTTGCGCAGCCTGGTGTAGAGACTCACTATATGGTCCCAGTCAAAACTGTCGGCACGCCGAAGGGTCTTAAAAACAAGGGTGTATTGGCGATCTCCAAGCGCCGCATCAAGGTCAAAGGAACTATCGAAAACATTCCTGAAGCTTTCGTTCTCGACGTATCTGATCTGGATGTCGGAGACGCGATTTTGATTCGTGATATTCCGGTATCAGATAAATATAAAATCATGGTCGCCGGTCGTGTCCCGGTTGTCGGGATCATCAAAGCGAAGTAAGCCTTTTTCATGTGGCTCGTCGTCGGACTGGGCAATCCGGGCCCTCAATACGGACTGACGCGCCACAATATAGGCTTTCTGGTGCTCGATCGCCTGATCGGGCTTCTGGACGCACACCCCACTTCTTCTTCATCCTTTCACGGAGAGCTCTTCAAAAAAAACGATCTTTTGCTCCTCAAACCCATGACATATATGAACCGCTCGGGTATTTCGGTCTCAGCCGTCAAAAATTTCTACAAGATAGAAATGGAACATATTATCGTGATTCATGACGACATAGACCTTCCATTCGGTGCGATTCGTTTCAAAAGAGGGGGAGGAAGCGGAGGGCATAATGGCCTCAAGTCGATCGATGCGATGGTCGGAAACGACTATATCCGCGTCCGTATGGGCGTCGGAAAACCCGCCTTCAGATCCCAGGTGGCAGATTACGT
>Ga0256842_1003443_pt1 | contig 10511 bp, 7 predicted proteins | sample 4559240metaG_FD_185973 | JGI IMG/M metagenome (GOLD analysis project Ga0256842, IMG submission 185973) | Hydrothermal vent microbial communities from Guaymas Basin, Mexico - 4559-240 | ecosystem: Environmental > Aquatic > Marine > Hydrothermal vents | place: Mexico: Guaymas Basin | collected...
AGGATAAGCCAAACTTTGTTAGTCGGGTTTGTTCGCCACAACAGACAAAATAGGTGTATTTTGTTCGCTGGAGCGAACGATACTGAAACCCGTTCTTACAAAAAGGTTTAAATATATTACCCCCGTATAAACAACATCTAGTTTTACATCTTTTTATGGGTGATACTTTGGAGAGGACAGATGATAAGAAGGTTATGAAGACCGGTACTACTACTGTGGCTCTAAAATGTAAGGACGGTGTTGTGTTCGCAGCAGATCGTAGGGCGAGTGCCGGGACGTTCATCGCTGCTAAGAACGTGGATAAGATACATATGATAGATAAACATCTGGCTATGACTATTGCAGGTAGTGTGGGAGATGCACAGACCCTAATAAGATGGATTAGAACAAAAACAAAAGACTATAGGATGCGTGAGAATCGTCCGATAAACGTACGTGCTGCTGCTACGTTGTTAGCAAACGTGTTGTTCAACTATAAGATGTTTCCCTTCTGGGTTCAGTTGATAATCGGTGGTTATGATAAAAAACCAGAGATCTATAACCTGGACGCTATAGGTGGTATGACGTCAGAGGACTTCATATCAACGGGTAGTGGTGAAACCTTAGTTTATGGTTTGCTGGAGAGCGAGTATAAGAAGAACCTACCCTTAGATGAGGCTATGAAGTTGGCTGTTAAATCGGTACACATCGCTATGAAGCGTGATGCTGCAACTGGAGACGGTATCATGTTAGTCACAGTAACCAAAGATGGTTATAAGGAGTGGTCTCAAGAGGATGTTGATAGGATATTAAAACGTTTGTAAACCGGTTTTGTTTTTTACCGGTTCTACCTTCCGATCCGTTCGGTTGATGATTCGGGTTAGGAAGGTTGGAGATAAGGTCTGATGTTGTTTGTGTCCTTTTGTTCTTCATTTCGTATACTACTTAGGATAAGTGAAAGGAGTTTTAGCGAGAGAGGTAGGTAAATAACAAAAAGGTAGTTTAAGTTCTAATAAAATTCTGAAGGGTGTAAGAATGAACTTAAAGGAGATTGAACACAAGATTAAAGAGATCATGCCAGAGGAATGTGGTTTGACAAAGGTTGAACCAGAGGGGTTGGACATAGTCGTGTACGTCAAGAACATAAAGGCGGTTTACGAGAACAACAATCTAATAAGGCAGATTGCAAGTGCTATCAAGAAACGTATCGTTCTCCGTGTAGATCCCTCTTTGCTGAAGGAACCTGATGAGGCTCTTAAGGTTATTAAGGAATTAGTACCTGAGGAGGCAGGTGTTAAGAGTATCAAGTTCAACCCATATTTTAACGAGGTATGGATTGAGGCGTATAAACCTGGTTTGGTCATAGGTAAGAAGGGTAGTATCATCAAGGAGATCCTGATCCGAACCGGTTGGTCAACCCGAATCCTAAGAGAACCTACGATGGAGTCTTCTACGATAAAGGGTGTACGTTCTACTCTGTTTAAAGAGAGTAAGAAACGTAAGAAGTTCTTGGTTAAGATAGGTAAGAGTATCAACAAGAAGGTGGATAAGAGTGAATGGGTTAAGGTAACCGCTCTAGGTGGGTTTAAGGAAGTAGGGAGATCATGTTTATTGGTAGAGACGACTAACAACCGAATCCTGATCGATTGTGGTATCAATCCAGACACCAGTGACAAATCACGGTTGTATCCCTATCTGAACACGCTTAACATAGAGTTATCTGAGATTGATGCTGTCATCCTCTCACATGCGCATCTTGATCACTCTGGGTTTATCCCCTATCTGTACGCTTATGGGTATGATGGGCCTGTGTATGCTACAGCACCTACACGTGATCTCTCAGTATTATTACAGATGGATTACCTTGAAGTCATGAACCGATACTTTGGCGAGGAATCACCTTATAACATCAAACATGTGCATAAACAACTCAGTAATACGATTACTGTAGGTTATAACGAAGTGGTTGATATAACTCCGGAGGTTAAACTAACCTTCTACAACGCAGGACATATCTTAGGTAGTTCTATAATCCATCTACATATTGACGATGGTTTGCATAACATCGTGTACACGGGTGATTTCAAGTTCGGGTTTACCCGTATGTTAGACCCTGCAGCAACACAGTTCCCGAGAGTTGAGACGTTGTTCATGGAGAGTACCTACGGTGGGCGTAACGATGTCGTACCTAACAGGAAGGAGGTTGAGGAACGGTTGATGAAGATCATTACCGAGACGATGGAGAATAAGGGGAAGGTGTTGATACCTGCTTTTGCGGTAGGTCGTTCTCAAGAGGTGATGTTGGTTTTAGAGGAGTATACACGTAGGGGTAAGTTTGATGCTACTGTTTACCTGGATGGCATGATACGTGAGGCATCCGCGATCCATACCGCCTACCCAGAGTTCTTAAGATCTAATGTGCAGAAGAGGATTCTGTCTAACGATAGTCCGTTTGAGTCTGAGATCTTCGAGACCGTAAAGGGTGATCGTAAGTCTATCGTTGAGGATCCTGATCCGTGTGTCATACTGGCTCCGTCTGGTATGTTGACCGGTGGACCGTCTGTTGAATACTTGAAGATGATGGCTGAAGATGATAAGAACACATTAATCTTTGTGGGTTATCAGGGTATCAACACACTCGGTCGTAAGATACAGTCCGGTGCTAAACAGATACCCATCGTCAACGATGAGGGTAAGACCGAAACCCTTAACATAAGGATGCGAGTGGAAACCGTAGAAGGGTTCTCAGGACACAGTGATCGTAAACAGTTGCTCGCTTTCGCTCGCAACGTGACACCGAGACCCGAACGTGTGTTCGTCATGCACGGTGATCCCACCAAAACTGATGACCTGGTCAATGCCCTAACCCGTAAACTTCATCTTAACGCCTACAGTCCTATGAACCTGGACAGTATACGGTTGAAGTAGATGCGTTCTTGATAGGGGTTTCCAGTAGGGGTTGAGTCTTCCAGTCCCGAGAGGCGGGAAGAAGCGGGTCGGGTTAGGTTTTGGAGTTGGGAGTTGGAAGCAGGTCTTCCAGATGGAGGGATGATGTGAGATCTGAGGGCGGGAAACTCTGTTCCCTCTTATTCTAACCCCACACCTGATTACCTGATCTTAGATTACCTGATCTTACGGGCGAAGTAGTAACCACTGATCACACCGAGTAATGTGTACAGGACTAACGTAGTTATCAACCGTAGTTTGATCACATAACCGTTCAACACGTTATTACCACTGGCCAGAGTGATAATTACATCACCTAACCAACTCGACCCGAACAATGTACGTAGGGCCGGATAGACGTGAGATCCCAGATAGGCGGAGGTGGCTATGAACACGATCATTGACACCAGTACCACGACCAACCCGATCAGGGCTCCGGTTATCATGCCCTTACGTTCGCCCACCCATACCTTATAATCATGTTCAACACGCAAGTACATGATACTCAACATCACACTCAACGGTATCAGAACGAAGAACAGTAAACTTAACAGAGGAATACCCATCAACAACCCTGTTATCATACCGAATAGAGCCACGGGTGTTAGCATGTCAAAGGACACTCGGTTATCTATGGGTAAGGGATGGTCAGATTTCAACCTCTCCCATACACTTAACACGCCACCGGTCTTTGACACCTTAGAACCTACCTTCTTGGTTTGCGAGAGAGGTCCGGTGGGTCTGACGACAGTCTCCACCTGTTTCGGTTTTGTAGGCTGGACCTCACCCTTCTTAATCTTCTCATAACAAGATTTACAGATGATTGGATCATCCTGTGCGATACACTTCTCGCAGACCCCTCTATAACAAACCGAACATATACCTATCGCATCCTTCTTACGGTGAACATAACATTTCATGAGAGTATTAAGAGAGATAGGTTTTTATATCTTGTCTTTATCTTGGGTGTATTATATCTAGTTCACCTCTTAAAGATCCCGGGAGGCTAAAAAGAAATTCATCTGTTTTCTTTCTATGGATACATCTTCTTTAAATTCATAACACATCATACCTAGTATACTTCTGTAATGGTTTTGGTATCCTCACATTACCTTCCTCATCCTGGAAGTTTTCTATGATGGCGACTATCGTTCGTGTATCTGGTAGACCAGTACCGTTTAATGTGTGAACCCAAATCCTATTACCCTTCTCATCTATTATCCTGATCTTAGCCGGTACGGATTGATAGGTGAGACAGTTTGAACACGAGGTAATCTCCCGATAGGTCTGTTGTGCCGGGAACCAGGCTTCAATGTCGTACATCTTGGCAGCCACCAGAGGTAGATCACCCGAACACACCTTTACCACGCGATAGGGGATCTCTAGGGATCGTAAGATCTCTTCCTGAATTCCCACCATCTCCTCGTGGATCTTTTGAGATTCCTCAGGACGACAGAACACGAACATCTCGGTCTGCATGAACTGATGGACACGGAATATCCCTTTGGTATCCTTACCGTGCGATCCCGCTTCCTTACGGAAGGCTGGTGAGTATCCCACATACTTAAGAGGTAGATCCTTCTCATCCAACACCTCGTTATAATGATAGCCTAAGATTGGGTGTTCGGTGGTGGGGATGAGATACAGTTCTTCACCCTCTATCTTGTAGAGTACATCTGAGAACGCAGAGAGTTCGGTAGCAGCACTTTCTATCTCACGACGGGTAAGGAAAGGTGGGTATATGGGTTGGAATCCTTTTTCGGTCAGGAAGTCAAACGTGTAGTTGATTATGGCCATCTGCAGTTTAACCAGTTTACCTTTAAGGAAATAGAACCGGGAACCTGATGTCTTACTCGCTCGTTCAAAATCGGCGTATCCCTTCTCGATCAGCCAATCCACATGACTCTTTGTCCGATCCTTTCGTGGGTTCCCCCATTTACGGATGACAACATTATCGTTAGAATCCTTTCCGATAGGAACATCCGGTAACATGATGTTGGGTAACCGTGATAACACACTCATGACCTCATCATTTAATCGATCTACATCATCCTCCAACTCTTTGATCCTCTTAGGTAGTTGTTTCGCCCTCTCCAACACCTGAGAGAGATCACCACCCTCTTTCTTTATCCTATTTATCTCTTTAGATATCTCGTTCCTCTCATGTCTGAGTTGGTTCAACATCTTCAACTTCTCCCGATACTCACTGTCTAACCTGATCAACCGGTCAAACCCCTCCACAAACTCAGATTTACCTCTCTTCTTCAGGTTTTCCCTAACCTCATCAGGATGTTCCCTTATGTAAGTGATGTCTAACATGTCTCCTATTTCACTTGAAACCTATTTAAATCTATTTCCGGCTTGTTATTGGCTTTACGAATAAAATCCCGATGGATATTATCTGATAAGTAGTTCCACATTCCACATCTTATATCTCCTCTTCCACACATACCCTCCCCCTCATACCATCCCCATTCCTATCCTTCAACAACCTAACCTCTACCTCTAACATTCTTGTTCTTAACCCAAACATATCTCAATCCCCAATCCCTACATAACTCAAACTCATACATCCTAACTATCTGACTCAAAGAGATATGCATTATAAAAGAATCATTCACAAAAAGCAGAAGTTTATTTTCCACCCTAAAGATGATCTTGATCTGTCTCCAACCCGAAGAATTATCTTTTAGACCGATTCATAAAAGGGGAACATGATGTAATTACAGATGAAAACCACCATAAAAAGAGAAGAAGAGAATATGATGAGGACTCATCTATGGGATGGTCATGGTCGATGGCGGCACGACACCGGGTATTCGGCTTTAGTAACGGCCGGCTGAACGCCTCGCTTGCGCTTGGCGCTTACACCGCCGTCCTATCAAAGCCGTCTGCTACGGCCGCCTACACCGCCTCGTCTTGGGGGAGGCTTCGAGCTTAGATGCTTTCAGCTCTTATCCTCTGGGGCGTAGCTGCCCGGCAGTGCATTGGCACAACCGGTACACCAGAGGCCCCGGCCCCCGGTTCCTCTCGTACTCTGGGGACCTTCCCCTCAGGCGGTGGCGCTCCCAGTAGATACTACCGTACTGTCTCGCGACGTACTGAACCCAGCTCACGTAGGACTTTGATGGATGAACAACCCAACCCTTGGAGGCTTATGCACCTCCAGGATGACCTGAGCCGACAGCGATGTACCAAACCGCGGGGTCGATGGGTACTCTCGCCCGCGACAAGTCGGTTACCCCCGGGGTAGCTTGTCTGACAGATGGGACCCTCACCGATGGGGTACCCATGTTCGCTAAGCCCGGCTTTCGCCTCTGCGTGCCATTTTGTTAGGGACGCAGTCAGGCCGGCATTTGTCTTTAACCCTCTACGGAGGATTTCTGACCCTCCTGAGCCGACCTTTGGGCACCCTTGTTTCCTTATCGAGGGTGTACCGCCCCAGCCAAACTACCCACCTGCTGCTGTCCCTTTTCGGTAAGCAGTACGAAACCGCCAGAGTGGTGTTACATTGGCGCCTCCACCACCCCCGAAAGGGTGGCTTCGACGGCTCCCACTTACGCTCTGCAGGCGGTTCCATACTACAACAGCAGGCTGTAGTAAAGCTCCACGGGGTCTTCGTTTCCCACTGGGAGTCTCCGGCATATTCACCGGACAGTGAGTTCAGCGGGTCCAACCCAGGGACAGTGGGGGAGTCGTTACGCCATTCATGCAAGCCGCCAATTAAGCGGCGAGGTATTACGCTACCTTAAGAGGGTCAGAGTTACCCCCGCTCTTTACCGGGGCTTCGCCCGGTTGGAACCGGGTTTCACACACCGGCAGTGAGCAGGCGTCGGCCACCGTACAAGGCCTTACGACTTAGCGGTGACCTGTGTTTTTGGTAAACAGTCGCTCCCCCCTGGTCACTGCGACCTGCAGTCGCCTTGCGACGACCGCAGGCACCCCTTATACCGAAGGTACAGGGCCAATTTGCCGAGTTCCCTTGGGTTGGTTATCCCGACACGCCTGGGCCTCTTCAGCCAGCAGCACCTGTACTGGTTCTAGGTACGGTCGTCCGGAATCGGACAGGTTCCCTTTTCACGGGCCCCAGGCCTCAGCGGAAGTTGCCCTCATCCCGGGTTTAGGTTGCTTCTCCTCGTAACAAGTCTCCACAACCCTATCCCGGTTGACACGGGTCTCCCCGTGTCCGCCTAGCCTGAAGCGTCAGGAACCTGCCTTGCGTCGCCGCGTCTATCCGGACGGGGCCGGAATATTAACCGGCTTCCCTTTCGTGCGGAGGTGATTAGCCCCGCACTTAGGACCGCCTAACCCTCGGCTGACGATCGTTGCCGAGGAACCCGGGTGCTATCCGGCGCCCAGGATTCTCACCTGGGTATGCTCCTACTAACACCAGGATATTCATACCAGACCGGTCCACACGACCTCACGGCCGTGCTTCTGCCCGGCCCGGTCGCCCCCCTACCGGATTACCCTGCAAACGCAGGGCACCCCGAGGTATCGGTACCCGGTTTAGCCCCGTACATTTTCGGAATCCGCCCTCTCGGCTGGTCCGCTATTACGCGTTGTTTCTTCCGAACCCTTTTCCGTGAACGCTTTTCTTTAGAAAAGGGTTCGTTTAAAGGATGGCTGCTTCTAAGCCTACCTCCCAGCTGTCTATGAGAGGGGGTTCCTTGCCGATTAACACTTAACCGGGATTTAGGGACCTTAACCTCGGTCCTGGTCGTTCCCATAATGGCCAGCCGGCTTACCCGACTTGAGCCCGACTGGTGCCTTCTACGGTGAACACGGATTCGGAGTTTGACAAGAGGGCGAGGGATTTCTCCCCCGTGACCTCTAATCAGTGCTCTACCCCGTGCTCCACCTCCGGCACCGCTGTGCTAACACACACTTCGGGGGGAACCCGCTATCGCCGCGCTCGACTGGACTTTCACCCCTAGACGCGGGTCACCCGAGGGGAATAGACCACCACCGGTTGACGGCCTCCACCAGCCTGTTAGCCGGCTTCGCCGTGCCCGCGCCTAGATCGCAGCGGCTTCGGGTCTGACGACAGTGACTTATCCCCCTTTCAGAGGACGCCCCTGACCCCACAAGGGGGCTGCGGGCTGTCGCTTTCGCTCCGGCTTTCGCCTCGCCACTGCCGTCAACTCCCTGGCCCTTGCTTCGAGAAGGACGATGCGACGCCGGTATCCCATCCCTCGGTCCCAGTCTCTCGACCGGTCCCTTCGGGCGGGGTCATTCCTTCCACGCCGCACCAACCTGTCGCCGCTCAGTTTCAGGTTCTTTTAACTCCCCTTTCGGGGTCCTTTTCAGCTTTCGCTCACGCTACTGGTTCGCTATCGGTCTGGGGTTATGTTTAGGGTTGGGAGTCGGTACTCCCATATTCACACGCACGATCCTGTGCGCGCTACTCTACCGCCACCCTTCCGGAACCGCTTCGCCTACGGGGCTATCACCCTCTATGGCGCAGCTTTCCAGCTGCTTTGGCTCGCGGCCCGGATAGGTAACGGTGGCCCCACATCCCAACTCACGTTACCGTGAGCGGTTCAGGACGCCCTGTCCGGGGTTCAGTCGCCCTTACTACCCGGATCGCTATTGCTTTCTCTTCCTGCCGGTACTAGGATGTTTCGATTCCCGGCGTAACCGCGGGATCCCGGGTTCAACGGCTGCCTGCGCCTACCCCGGGCTTATCGCAGCTTGCCACGCCGCGGTCTACCCCAGCCGAGCCATCCACTGAGCGGCTTGGCATACCCAGGTGCCATGCCGCACTGAACTCACCGGGTTCTAGGAACACCGATGAGACCATGACCATCCCTTCATCCTCATTCGGTTGCGAGCAACTGCCCGCAACATAACGTGATTTGAGGTCAACAAACCAAAAATCAGCGGTTTATTTAATAGATATGAAGGTTTAAAAAGATTTTCTTCTGGTTAAGGTTTTCTCTCGGTAGATTCAGAAACCCACCTCAAAATCCCTTCTTAGATACTGACCCACCAACAACCAAACAACGATCCAAATTGGTCAAAAGGTCTACAACCAATATATACCAGACATTTTAAAAACCCTCATCACATCAAACCTAACATGAAGGATACACATAAGATACGAGAAGGTCTTACTCTTGTGTACGAGGATCTCTGTCCGGTATGTGGTGGCTGGTTAACCGACCGAGAGGTAGAAGAAGGATACTGTAAGAACACAGGCACACCCTTTGACGAATCAGTAGGAGAAGAGTATAATAAGATTAAATCATTCGAGGAGTTTTTCGGTCGACCTCTTAAACCACTCCAGAGGATGTGGACCCTTCGTGTGTTAAGAGGAGAATCCTTTGCCATCACATCACCCACCGGAACGGGTAAGAGTACCTTCGGGATCAGGATGGCAGAGTATCTCGCGCTCTCAGGTAGAAGATGTTATCTGATAGTACCTACCACAAACCTCGTAAAACAAACCCGGGATCGGATGATCTCACACCTAAAAAGTAAGAGGGGCATAGACGAAAGAGATATAATCATCTATCACGGGAACCTTCCCGAAAAGGAAAAGGAAGAGGTTCTACTTAAGATAAGAGACGGATCTTTTAGGATACTGATCACTACCGCATCCTTCTTGGTATTCCATTACACCGAGTTGAAAAACAACCGTTTTGACTTCATCTTTGTAGACGACCTGGATGCGGTTTTAAAGGGATCAAAAAATCTGCCAAAGATACTTAGTTTACTCGGATACGATGTCAACCGGACATCTAAGGGTTCTGGAACGACCAAACCAAAGAAGCGTGTGAAGAAAGGTCAACTGGTGATTGCAACCGCTACCGCCAAACCGGGTGAGTCGACACGGATCTTGCGAGAAGTACTCGGGATAGATGTAAGTTCAACCAAACATCTCCTCAGGAACATACGTGATTATAAGATACCTATAGGTTGGACCGAACGTGAAGGGATACCTGAAGATGTACTTACACGGTTGACAGACGTCATACATGAATGGAGGAGTGGTATCTTAGTATTTCTGCCTAGGGAGGACTGGGTAGATACGGTTGTCTCACGGTTGAAGGATGAGGGGGTTAGAGTAGGCACCGACGAAGAGATATCACGGTTCGCTACCGGTGATCTTGACGTGTTAGTTGGTGTTTCCGCACCGTACGGTAGATTAGTCCGAGGGATCGATCTCCCAGAGAGAGCGAGGGTGGCAATCTTTTGCGGGATACCGCACAGAAGGATAAGGATAGATAATATCCCGCCGGACAGTTGGATAATAGGTTTATTCGTAAACAACCTACCAGAGGTTAAGAAGAGATTAGGTTTTTCCGTTCTACCGAAGGGTGGATTGTCTGAAGAGGAGATGATGATCTTTCGGGATGAGATCAAGAAGTATGATGGCAGGGTAATAGGAACCGTGTTGATCACAGGTGATGAGATAGTAATCCCAGACATGAAGACGTATATACAGGCGAGCGGGAGGACTTCACGTATGACTTCTCAGGGGATGACACCAGGCGTTTCTATAATTATTGATGATCCCAAGAGATTAGAGGTGTTCGAGATAAAAGCGAGTATGTATGATGTTGAGATAAACCCTTATGACT